>OGYG01001180.1_pt1 | contig 18580 bp, 17 predicted proteins | sample 1576481 | NCBI WGS metagenome assembly OGYG01 (sample SAMEA3541497, study PRJEB24748) | human gut metagenome | biome: human gut; feature: human-associated habitat; material: faeces | place: China | collected 2012 | reverse complement strand
AATATACCACAAGGGCGTTTGAATTGTCAACATTGTTTTTATATTTTCTTCAATTCAGACAATTCAGACAACTCTACTTCTATTCCTCATTCTCTTATATACATTTTCACAAAAACAGAGCATAACTCTCTCATAATGAAATGAGTCATGCTCTGTCTAAATTTTCCAGCTGTCTCATAAGTGCATCGCAGACTTTTTTTGCAACTGCCAGCTTATAAGCCAGACGTGTAGGCTGTGGTTCTAATTCCACATAATACGACTCCACTTTACCATCTGTCACAATTGCAAAATATACCCGTCCTGGAACAGATGCATCCGAATTAGCCGGATCTATATTCCCCATCGTACCGGTGACACCAATACCTATATTGGCATTGTATGTTTTCGCACAGGCTTTCGCCATAGCCTCTGCAGTTTCTTTTGAATATACCGTATATTTATCCAGGATTTCTGCCGGAACCCCCTGCATGATCTTGGCTTCATTGCAATAAGTAATAAATGCGCCTTTTAATATAGCTGATGACCCTTCGGTATCGGTAATCAAAGATGCAATCTGCCCTGATGTGGCAGATTCCATCGTCGTGATCGTCATATTCTTCTCTATTAATAATTTTGTCAGATTGTGGTAGTCTTTTCTGATGTCCGACTCATTATAACCATTTGCATTCTTCAATTATTTCACCTTATCTTCTATAATTATTCTAATATAAACTCTTTTTAGGATAATCTTTTCCGATTCTTACGTTCTTTTTTATATTGATACATATCCTGGTCAGCTCTGTCTTTAACCTTAACAATATCCTCTCCGGAAAACGGGGCTGATCCATAGGATACCGTAGGTAAAAATGCAATCTCCCCTCGTTTTTCTTGCAGTCTCTGCAAAAATTCTTGTTTACACCTTCCTTCGTTGCCACCGTTTTTCAGAAGAACACAAAACTCATCACCACCTATACGATAGCAATATCCAAAGTTTGCATAAGATTTTTTGATGCATTCTGCGATTCCTGCAAGACAAAGATCTCCCTGTATATGGCCGTATCGGTCGTTGATCTGTTTGAAATCATCCACATCAAACACGACCAGCACTCCTCCTTTGTACCTCACCCCACCTGTCTGCTTCAGATAGCTGTTCTGGTTCAAAAGCCCTGTAAGTGCATCCAACTGATTCCACATCTCGCTGCAATAGATAAAATACAATACCGATAGCAACGTAACACATAACCAGGTAACATGAAGTTCGGGAAGAGCAACCTGAATGATCGTTTCCGCCATCACGAAAAGAATAAGTGGATAGATCAGAAGTCTGCTGCGATTCTGAAACTCCCTGGCGGTAATGACCGTAGATGCAGAAAGATATAAGATCGCCCCAAAATACATGACGATATATATATAAAAATGCGGACCACGTGAATAAATATTATCCGCGCTCACGGAAAATACCATTCCACATGGAATCGTAACAAAAAGAAAAATCAAATATCCGATTTCAATACGCACCGCCGTTCTGATTTCACGCCGCAGGGCTGTTTTCCTGTCCAGGACATATACAAGACAGATGCACACAGCCGGTGACAGACCAAAGCCAAGATAGTTAGCAGTAATATTCAGCCAGCGGTACCCCGGAGGCAGACCATCCACTACAAGAGTAATGACTTCCAGTACGGAAATCCCTGCGATCAGAACAAAGGCAAGAAAGAAACCACGCTTTTGTTTTTTACTAAGCGTTTCGCTCAAATATGTGAGAATACACATAAAACATAAAACGAAAAAATCAATTGTAGTTAATACACAAAAATATCCGTTCATTGCATACCTTTCCATTTTCTTCTAATTCTGAAACATACTATGAAACATATTTTATTATCCACTACTTTACAGTACCGGTACTATCATATTTACCCAGAACCAGCTCGCCGGCATCACAAGCACCATAGCCGGAATCATATCTGCAACCGGAAAATCATGAATCTTTGCAATCCGGAAACCGGTAGCCAGAAGCAGAAAGCCGCCACATGCTTTAAAGTCTGCAATCATATTCGGTGTGGTCAGTGGAAAGATAAATTTTGCTGCTGCGAATATAATAAGGAAAATCACGCATTGCGGAATTGCAACCACTGCGATCACCATCCCCAATGTTCCTCCAAAAATCATCGCAGTAAAGAAATCCAGAATCGACTTGGAAATCAGAATCGTATGATCCCCACTCATTCCCGAATCCAACGCACCATAAATTCCTGTCCCACTGGCACAAAACAGTACGATAATTGTCACAAGCATGGACATATATTCTTCCCTGGACATAGATTTATTCTTATTTGGGAATAATTTTCCCACCGGTTTCTCCATACAAACCGCTCCACTATTAATCATTCCTCCAAGATTAATAGCCAAACCGAATGCAGTTCCGATAATCACTGCAAAAATAACGGCAGGCATATTTTTCATAAGCCCGATGGAACTAACTCCCATTCCCATTGAGCAGACTCCAAAAATCTTGGTAAGCTCCGAATTAAATTTTTCAGGCAGTTTATGCCCGAATAATGCCCCGATCACACCACCGGCAGCAACCGACAGGGCATTGATAATAACTCCTATTGGCATAGTTATCCCTCGTCTTTCTAAAAATACAGATACGGTGCAGGGAATTCCTCCTGCACCGTGAATTTACAATCCGACATTTAGTTTATCACAAAACTTTTTACCATGTAAACTTTTATTTTTCATTATTCTGTTCGAAGTGCGGTCACCGGATCACTCTTGGCAGCTTTCCTTGAAGGAATCAATCCGCCAAGTAAGGTAAGCACCACACTTAAAAGAATCAGTACGATCGCCGGTGCGATTGGAAGGATTGCACTGACCCGGTCATTATCTACAAGTGCATGTATCAGCATATTTCCCGGGATCAATATCAAAAGCGTCAGTCCGATACCGATAAGTCCGGCGCAGAGTCCGATGATAAATGTCTCTGCATTAAATACCTGCGAGATATTTCCTTTGGATGCTCCAATGGCTCTTAAAATACCAATCTCTTTCTTTCGCTCCAGCACACTAATATAGGTAATAACTCCAATCATAATCGATGATACGAGCAGGGAAATTGCCACAAATGCAATTAGTACATAGCTGATTGTATTGATAATGGTAGTCACTGATGACATCATCGTTCCTACAATATCCGTATAAGAAATCACCTGTTCTTCTTTTCCCTCGTCTTCCATTTGCTGATTATAATGATCCAGAACCTCTACCACTTTTTCTTTGTTATCAAAATCTTTTGGATAAATGGAAATGGAACTCGGCTGACTGAAATCTGCATATCCCAACTGCTGCAGATTATTATCATAGGAAGCGCTCTGTGTCCCAGACATGGACATCATAAGTTCCGTCAGATCATCTTCCGTCATATTGAACCGGAATGCATTTGCAAATGCATCGGCATTAAAGTTCATAGAGCCTCCCAGTGCTTTTTGCAGATTTTCTCCAATCCGGCTCATGGCAGATGTCATAACCGCTTCAAGTCCACCGGCAAGCTGCGTGGTCACCTGACTCATAGCGGATGTCATCTGTGTACTGATTGCCTGAGAAATGGCACCGGTATATGCACTCATGGCCTGACCCATGTAGCTACTCACGGCCGTGCTGATTTGCTTTTGGAGACTGTCCATATTGATTGCCTCATAAAGTCCCTGATTCAGACGCCTCTTTCCATCATCCGTCTTTATATAATTCACAAAATTCTCTGCCATCTTTGTCGGATCTGCATAATTCTTTTCCTTTGCATATGCAGTATACCCATCTGCCAGTTCCTTTGCCATAGCTTGCAGTGTGTCACTGGAAATGTTGAAATCTATATTTCCAAATATTTCATTGGCCCATTTATTTACAATTGTATTGGCACGCCCGGTCTGTAGATACTGCTGGAAGTACGTTCCAAATTCCTCTGCGCCCGGATTAGCGTTCTGCTCTACAAGCCAGCTTTGAAAATCACTCATCACACTGGTCAACAGTTCCTTGATCTGCTCCGCTGTAATCGTAATTTCGCCGTTATTTTTCAGAATGTCTTTCAAATATTTCTGAATAATGGTCTTTGCCTGATCGGAAGTCAGATATTCTGCAATCTGATTTCCAAGATTGGAATAATCCGCTTCCGGATGGCTCTTTACATATTCCTGATACCCTTCCGAAAGGCCGGATAACATTTTCTGCATGCCATCCGCATTGACCTGTACATCCAGATTCGTAAGAATATCCCCCAGATTCATCTGTGGCATATTGCCCATGTTGATTTCTACCTGATCCAGATTCACCATACCGGACAAATCCATGGAATTTCCGTCCATCTGAAATGCCTTGGAAAGATCAAGTCCCGACAGATCCATGGAACTTCCAAGATTGTTCATGGCACTGCTGTCAAAACCAAATGCGTTTTTCAGGGCATCCTCATCTATACTGAACAGAGAATTCATGTCAAATCCATTGTTCCCACCTGTATTGCCAAATTCTTCCCCGGTAAATACATTTACATTCGGATTCGCAAGCTGCTGTTTTACAATCTCGCTGCCTTTTGCCTGTTCTGCCACATGATTTACAAGGTCTGCAGTATAGTTAATTCCCGGTGTCAGTGATGAAGCCTTCGCATCTTCGGCTGACTGTACGATTCCCACAATTTTTACATTCTCACCGTCTTCGACCAGTTTTTTCATGTAATCCGCATTGTCAGTTTTGTCTTTCCACACCTGATATTGATCGTCGTATTCATAATAATCTGAAGCATTTACCAGTTTAAATGTCTTTCCCAAAATATCATCATAAGTATAAGTTCCAATATTTTCAGGCGTTTTTATCGTCTCTTCGTTGATGAACTGCTTAATCATATCATCGAGTTCAACCTGGTCTCTGAGTCCCAATGTATATAATAAGAAGTCGCTCATAGAACCATCCGGCGTCAGCACAAGAACGCATTCGTTATATTTTTTCGGCCATCTTCCGGCTTTTACATCATACTGTCCTTCATAGAGATCCGTATTTTCCGGCATCTCAAAGAACACATTGGTACTCATCATGGAGGACATCAGGCTGTTCGAACCTGACGATGCACCAAGTCCCAATGAGGAAAATGACTGATCCGGATTGACCTGACGAACATTGTCACCGTCCTGTCGGAACAACTGCGGCATCACATTGTAAGAATATTCTATTGCTTTTGTATAGTCATGAATCTTAGATTCTCCGCTGTCCAGATATCTTTTCAAAGCTCCAAGATCATTGGAATCCATCTTTGAAAACATATTGGTGACCACCTGCATGACCTTTACCTTGTCTTTATCTTTTCCACTTTTCTTATCATCACTGCTTCCGGAATCCCCATTCATACCCACCATCATGGAAGTAAGATCAAATCCGGTACTTTGTATCTGCAGTGGATATTCAGACAATGTCTCCTCCTCAATGGACCGGATATAAGCGTTGACGCCATTTGAAAGAGCCAGAATCAGTGCAATTCCGATAATTCCAATAGATCCTGCAAAAGAAGTCAGAAGGGTTCTTGCTTTCTTTGTCCTTAAGTTATTAAAACTCAGTGACAATGCCGTCAGAAAAGACATGGAAGATTTCCCCATATTCTTATGCTCCGGCGGTGCCAGATTTTCCTCTTCCACAATATATTCATCTGTGTCCGAACGGATCTTTCCATCTTTCAGATTGACGATCCTGGTCGCATACTGCTCTGCAAGTTCCGGGTTATGTGTGACCATAACGACCAGACGGTCTTTCGCCACCTCTCTAAGAAGATCCATGACCTGCACACTGGTGTCACTGTCCAGTGCTCCTGTCGGCTCATCTGCAAGCAGGATCTCCGGATCATTGACCAGCGCTCTTGCAATTGCAACTCTCTGCATCTGGCCTCCCGACATCTGGTTCGGCTTCTTATGAAGCTGCTGCCCAAGACCCACCTTCTCCAGTGCATCCACTGCACGCTTTCTTCTTTCTTCCTTCCCGACTCCCGAAATTGTCAGTGCCAGCTCAACATTTGCAAGCACCGTCTGATGCGGAATCAGATTGTAGCTTTGGAATACAAAACCAATCGTATGATTACGGTACGAATCCCAGTCTCTGTCCTTATATTTTTTTGTGGAAATGCCATTGATGATAAGATCTCCGCTGTCGTAGCGGTCCAGTCCTCCGATAATATTCAGAAGCGTGGTTTTGCCGGAACCACTGGGACCTAAGATTGCTACGAATTCATTATCTCTCAGATTCAGACTCACATCGTCCAGAGCCTTCTGTACCAAGCTTCCCGTCCGGTATTCTTTTTTTATGTGTTGTATTTGAAGCATTCAAATTCTCCTATAAATATAAAAAATTATACACTAAACCAAATCATACATGCTACAAATAATAATATTAACATATTTTATTCCCTCTGACTTCTGTTTTGATTTAAACTATTCATTTTTTATTGTATTTCTGATGATACCAATTTTACTACTGAACTCTGAGGAGTTTTTTCTAATCATGTATATTGCACTTACAGGTAGTGAAAACAATAAAGATGTGTATATTTATCATTCTTTTCGCAAGGAAAATGGTAAGTCCTCATATCGTTACGAAATGAAAAACGGCTACAGAACCCATGTTTACTGGGTTGTAGCCATTTTTTATCTTTTCAACTGTCAAAGATGGGACTATATCATATCCGCATAAGGCATTCCACTTTGTGCTCCCATCTTTTCTACAGACAATCCTGCTGCCGTATTTGCATATTTAAGAGCCTCTTCCATTGTATCTCCCATTGCCATCCGTACCGCAAATGCTCCATTCAATGTATCTCCGGCTCCTGTCGTATCTACAACCTGAGATTTTCTTGCCGGAACCGTCAGAATCCCTCCATTTTTCAGACATGTAGAGACGCCCTTTACTCCTTGTGTGATCACCAGTTTTTCCGGATACTCTTTCAGCATCTCTTCACAGGTCATTTCCTTTCCAAAGATCAGACTTGCCTCGTGTTCATTCGGAGTAAGGAAACTGACTTTTTCCACTACTTCAAATGGCACTTTTGCCGCAGGCGCTGGATTTAATACCGTAGCAATATGGTTTTCATCACAAAAATCAATTACCTTATGCACTGTCTCCAGCGGGATCTCATGCTGCAGTACCACCATGTCATATGCTTTCAGTTTGTCTTTGATACTTTCAACATAGCCTATATCCACTTTTTCGTTCGCTCCACCTATGATTACGATCGTGTTATCCTGCTCTCCGACAGTAATCATCGCAAGTCCCGTCGGTGTATTCTCAAGAACCTTTACGAACTCTGTTCCAACTTTATTTTCCTGCAGATTCTCCAACAGTTTCTGTCCGTTCGCATCTGCCCCGACACAACCGAACATATCTACTTTCGCCCCAAGTCTGGCCATCGCAACCGCCTGGTTAGCTCCTTTTCCTCCCGGATTATACATAATATCATTCCCGTATACGGTTTCTCCCTTCATGGGAATACGCTTGGCAGTCACGACCATATCCATATTGATGCTTCCAACCACGGCAATCTTTACTTGTTTTTCCATACTATTTCCTTCCTTCCGCAGTATTTCTATTTTATTGATATTATTACCGACAACTTGCGGTTCTGATCCACTTCAAAATATATTATATATCCGCCTGGGCAATTACTCTTTCTATATCTTTGTATGCTTTTTTCCAATCTTTCGGTCTGTCTGCCTCTACCGTTAAGGTATCGTCGTATCCGGATTCCTTTATTTTTTGAAGAAATGGAATATAATTATAGTCATCTTCTACACATGGATATTTTCTTTCCGGATAAGAGATCGGATAGTCGATATGTATATGATGAATATATGGCTTACAGCTAACCAAATGTTCAAAACTTTCCTTGTTCCATACCATATGTCTGAGATCGGCCATAATAAATGCATTTGGCATATCTGCCTTTTGAATCATTTCAACCGCTTCCGGAAGCTGATTGATATAATTAGAATAACGAGGTCCCAATGGTTCTAATATAAATTCCTGTCCGTTTTCTCCTGCAATTTCGCAAATCATACGTATCAGATCTACTATATTTTTTTCCTTTTTCCGATCGCCTTCTTCCAAAAGCGATCTTGCTTTCCCGTTACCCATAATAATCTTTTTAATTCCTACTCCTGCGGATTTTTTACAGGTCTGCATCACATAATCTTTCAATTGCAGACAGGAAAATCCCGGAGTGAAGAAAAGAGGTTCGGCAATAGGAAACAAACGCGCGCCACTTATCACCGGAAATCCGAGTTGTTCTAACTGTTCTTTAAGCGCCCCATACTGTTCATCATTTAACGCTTCAATCTCCGGCATATCTAATTCCGCATAGTCATAACCCGCCTCAGATATTTTCTTATAATCCTCAATAAGTCCAAATGCTCCTATTTTCATACTTTTATTCCTTCTGCTTTCTTATCTATCTCATCTAATATCTTGCGTACAACTAACATTTCTTTCAAAGATGCCCGTGGTTGATTTCCTGACACAAAATCATGTAACGTTGTATTCGCAAAAATAGGATAATATACATCACTGTCTGTATTCAATGAAATATGTTTTGGTTCTTGCCCGAACTTCCGAAGCTCCAGATCGTTCTCAGCAAGAATATTATATCCATTTTCCGTGATAATCGTCCATCGGTTTTCTCTTTGACATCCCTCCGACATCGGATATGCATAACCAGTTTCCAAAGATAATGATGATCCGTTTGACAGTTTCAACATAGATGTTGCATATGTCTCTATGTCATATTCTGAATCCTGATGATATACAGAAGCCAAAACATCCGCATCTTTACTTTCCGTCAAATACAACGCCATATCAATAAAATGCACTCCCAGATTCGTCATGCATCCTCCTCCTGCTGTTTCTTTTGAAAGCATCCATTTCGATGTTTTCAGATAACGCGATGGCGGTCCGGCGATAAATCTATATGACATATGTACAATATCCGAATCCAGATATTCTTCTTTCAATTGTTTTACCGTATCACTATATCTCCAGACAAACGGAATCGCACAAAAGCTATTCTTCTGTATCGATTTTTTATAAAGTGCTTCGACTTCTTCTCTGTTCATCCCACATGGTTTCTCCATCGAAAATCCAATCTGGGCATCTATCAAATACTCTGCAACCTCTTTCATTTTATAATGTGGTGCAAAAGCAAATACAAAGTCCGGCTTTTCTTTTATGATCATCTGTCTATAATCCTTATAATAAGGACAATTATAGCGGGAAGCAAATTCACTTCCTATTGATTCATTCTCATCATTAACTGCTATGATCGTACCTTCCGGAATACCCGAAAGGTATAACGGCACATGCCAATGACTTACGCCAAGAAGAGCGATTCTTAAGTTTTCAATCTCCATATTTCTACTCCATAATTGATTTTAAATACTCTAATGATTTTTTCATACCAATAGATGCATCCGGAATATCATCTGGATGCCATCTGCGCTCATATTCCAAAGACAACCATCCATCATATCCTTGTTCCTTAACCTTGGACAAAATTTCAGGCCACGGAACAACACCTTCTCCTACGATTCTTGTCTTTACATTTCTTTCATCTTCATTTGGTCTCGCAACATTTGACGAAACAAAAGATTTTCCTTCCACGAAAACAAGATCCTTCACATGCATATATGCCACATATTTCTGTTGTGTCGCAATCGCAGTCTGATAATCCTCATTTTCTGTAAACGTCAGATTCGCCTGATCATAGAGAATCGCAACTGCAGGATGATCCACTGCTTTCATCAATTCTGCACTTTTCTTTGCTGATACCGCCATAGTATTGAAATGATTTTCTACAACTAAAGTAACATTCTTTTCTTTTGCATAATCTCCCATTTCCCGCAGCGAACGAACAAGCATATCCCAGCGTTCTTCTAATTTGTATGTATCTCCCGCACTAAGATTTCCTCCGTAGATTCGCACATAGGAAGCCCCTAAGAATTCGCAGTAATCCACAACCTTGCGAATTGCTGCCATTTCCTCCTGGCGCTTTTCTTCATCCAGTGAATTAAAATAAGAGTTATATGGTGTCAGTGCTACTATACGGATTCCCATTTTTTCTGCACATTCTTTTACCTTTTCCAGCGTTTCCTGATCACAATCACATGGAATTCCCGAACGATAATCATCCTGGACAACAATCTCTATTCCATCTGCTCCTATTTTTTTCATTAATTCAATTGCTTCACACACCGTATACTCCGGTGTTCCCATTGTATGACCTGCAATTTTAAACATCGACTCTCCTCCTTTAATCCATAGCAGGCAGACCTGCAGATTTCAAAACCCTGTCCAGCAGTTCGTGTGTCTTAAACGCATCCTGTGCACTTGTAAGCGGCTGTTTATTATCTCTTACACAGTCCAGGAAATGACGAATCGCATAACTGAATCCCAAATTATCCTCTGATTTTGCCCATCCCATGGCAAGCGGTGTCATTTCAATTGCGTGATGTGCTTTCTCATCCGTAATTGTTACACTATCCGGCATCTTGATCAACACTGATCTGTTCTGTCCGTGAAGTTCAATCGTTTCCTCCCACTGTCCGGAACTGCGGCTGGCTACAAGAATTCCTGATGATCCATTTTCAAATTCCATCTGCGCTGTTGTAAAATCTTCATAATACGGATCTGTATATTTTGAAATCGCCTGAACATTCTGGACTTCTCCACCGTAATATCTCATAAGATCAACAATATGAATCGCATTCTCTAATGTAGCACGGTACTCTGTCTTCGGGCGATTCTTCTGTCCTATAATAACATCCGGTGCCGTCTCTGCATACACTGCTTTTGCTTCCTGGCACACTGGCGCAAATCTACGATTAAATCCTATCATCAGCTTACGTCCTGTTTTTTCAGCCAGATTTGCAATGGCATCTGCGTCTTTTAAAGTAGTTGCCATTGGTTTTTCACTGTAAACATCAAGTCCATGATTCAACAGAAAAGAAATCTGCTCCGCATGGCACTGTTTCGGTGTAAGAACAAACACACAATCCAGATTCATATCCACCAATTCCTGAATAGAATCTGTAGCATTCCAGGCTCCACACATCTTCTGTGCTTTCTTTGCATTTGCTATATCCCTTGACATCACACCAACAAAGTCCACATCCTCAAATCGTGGCAATACAGGAAGAAAATTATTTTTAGCTACATATCCCGTACCAATTACTCCTACACGAATCCTTTTTTCACTCATTACAAATTCTCCTCCTTTTCATAGTCGTCGAATATACCTTCCAATACTTTGTATTCTTCTTCTGTCAGTTTTCGAAGTGGTTTTCTGCAAGTATCATCCTCAATGATTCCACGCATCTTCAAAAGTGCCTTTAATCCAGGTATTCCCGGAATAGATGCCATACGGCGATCATCTGTTACAATTTCTTTCTGTGTTTCTTTTGCTCCTTCAAAATCACCATTCTGATACTGTTTATACAGACGTGTAAATCTTTCATGGAATATAGCACCCGGTCCTGTTACCGTACCAACGCCACCTGTCATAAGACATTGTAAAAACAGACTGTCACATCCGATCAATACATCTGGGGTTCTTTCTGGCTTGGTCAGATAATCTTCAATACGCATCAAATCCGGACAGCTATACTTGATACCAACTACATTCGGGAATTCTTCCATAAGTCTGGCAAGAAGTTCTGGTTTCACATCACTTGTTGTACATCCAGGAATATTATATATGTACACCGGGAAATCACCGGAAACCGAACTCACTACATCCTTGTAATACTCATATAATGAGCTCTCATCCATAGGGAAAAATGCCGGAGACATAACTCCCACTCCATCTGCTCCTATTTTCTGCGCATGCTGCACATGAGAAATTGTCTCCTCTGTTGTCATAGCGCCACACTGAATGAATACAGGCAGTTTATGATCCACTGTTTTTACAATAATTTCGGCAATCTTCTGTCTCTCTTCTTTTGATAGATATAAACTCTCACCATTCGTTCCGTTCGGATACAAACAATCTACATCTGTTTTCATTAAAAATTCGCAAAAACGCACTAATGATTTCTCGTCTACTGTTCCCTCTGCATTCATCGGTGTAATCATCGGGATTACAACTCCATTCATTTTTTTCATAATCGTCACCTCATAATCTTATATGTACAAAGTCTCATACCCGACATCCAGTATGAGACTTTGCAAAATCAACTAATAGTTCTTTTTCGTCTCTGTAAGAAGTTCGTAGAGTTCTTTCTGCCCTTCACTTGCAGAATCAAGGAATTCATCAACTACCGGCTGTACAGCTTTCTTAAAAGGAGCTTTATCAACTTCTGTAATTTCAACACCAGCCTCTTTCAGTGTCTTAAGTCCTTCCTCTGTTGCTTCTGGCCAAATCTCATTGTTCCATTTATCAGAGAACTTTTCGCCTGCTTTCAGCAATGCATCCTGGTTTTCTTTTGACAGGCCATCAAACCATACCTTAGATACGAATACCGGATCCGGAATTGTAAAATGCTCTGTTAAAGAAAGATATTTACACAGTTCCTGCCATCCATTCGCCGCAATTACGGATGGAGTGTGATCAAGTCCGTCAATTGTACCCTGCTGAATTCCTGAATATACTTCACTGAAAGCAATCGGAGTTCCGATCGCACCCATAGCATTTGTAGAATCTGCCAGGATCTTATCTTCCATACAGCGAAGTTTCAGACCTTTCATATCAGCCGGGGTCTTTACAGTATGTTTATTGTTCAGAATAGAACGGCTTCCGATATCTGTCCAAGCAATGATCACAAATCCATTCTTTTCTGCATCTTCCTCAAGTACTTTTTTAACCGAGTCATCCATAACTGTTTTGCAAGCCTGCTGACCATTATCCCACAGATATGGCAGTGAGAATACAGACCACATATCATTGAAAGAAGATAAATCAGTTGCCGCACACTCTGTCATCTCAACCGTTCCGGCCTGGAGACCTTCCAGTGTCGAAGCCTTATCTCCAAGCTGTGAAGAAGGATAAAATTCCATCTTCATACGGCCGTCAGACTCTTCTTCAATAATATCAGCCAGTGCATTCGCTCCGTCTGCCTGTGTACCTGTTGCAGGGAAAGCAACAGAATACTTCACAACCAGAGCATCCCCGTCTGTCTTGCTTGTTGTTGTGGCAGCTTTATTATCCGATTTCCCAGAATCTGATTTTGATCCGCACGCTGCCATAGACATCACCATTGTTGTTGCGCATAAAAGCGCAATTGCCTTTTTCACTTTCATAATTTTCGTCTCCTTTTTTTATTTCTTAATTGCTGTTTCAGCAAAAAGAATCTTTCTTGGCTCTACGCCCACCACATAGCTGTATCGTTTTTGATGATCATACATTTTTAAACTTAATAACTGCTTTGATCGCTGCTCCGCTCATCATGTCATCAAATGCCTGGAACGAGTCTTTATAATCATAAACAGTAATCAATTTTCGCAGATCATCCTGCAGGTTTACCAATGCTTCTAATGATGCAGATGAGCCATCTGACTTACGATGCGGATATGGCCCTTTTGCTCCAACAATTGTCAGTTCTTTTCTCATGATCGGAAGTAATTCCAGATCATTTGCCGGACCGCTGTATACACTTGCAACCACAATCTTTCCACCTGGACGTACCGCTTTGAATGCGTTTCCAAGTACCGGGATCACACCTGTTGCTTCTACAATGACATCTGCACCCTTGCTTCCGCACATTTCTTTTACCTGATCGAGCCAGTCATCATCGCTTGTATTTACAACATCAATAATGCCAAGAGAACGTACCTTTTCAATTCTTTTCGCACTATTGTCAGCGCCTACCACAACACCGGCTCCCATGCTCTTTAAGATGATTGCTGCTACAAGTCCGATTGTTCCCATTCCAAATACAAGCACCGAATCACCTGGTTTAATATTCGCCTGACGTGCCACATGATAAGCACAGTTTGTCGGCTCAAGCATAGACGCCGTAATATCGTCAATGTTATCCGGGAGCGGACTGATGAAACTGTAATCTGGCGTATTTAACACCAAAGTTTCTTCTGCAAATCCACCTGGGATCAGTGCGTCATTCATACTCTTACAGTAATTCTGAAGACCATTCAGACAATTCCAGCACTGTCCACATGTTCTGGAAAGTTCACTTGCCACTCTCATGCCTGCTTTGATTCCGTTTGCACCGGCACCGGCATCTGTCACAACACCTGAGAATTCATGGCCAAAATATCTTTCCTGTTTCAGATCTCTCTTTCCACGGTACAAAGCAATATCACTGCCACAGATACTGCATGCTGTAACATCAATCTTAACAGTGCCAGGAAGCATTTCCTTTACACCCTCCCAGTCATTCTGAAGCTGTAATTTTCCATAATCAACTAACGCTACTCTCTTCATCAGTCTTTCCTCCTCTATTCTGTAATATCTCTGATTACTTTCAGATCATTGGTCATATGTTCTATCGACTCTTCAAAAGTATCAAAATTAATGTGATAAGTATCTGCCATCGTACGGATATTCGGATGATCTACCTGTTTTGCAAATTCTGTTGCCTCTTGCATTGTATTTAAGAAATTTCATAATCTCGTTTCCTTTCTACTTAAATGGCATATCCCAAAATAGATGGAACAAATGTAACAAATACTGGAATATATGTGATAACTAAAAGAACAATAATCTCCGCAAACAAATACGGAAGTGTTCCTTTAATTGCTTTTTCTACTGGAATTCCTCCGATCTTGCTGGTAATAAACATACAATAACCAAGTGGAGGTGTAATGTTACCAATTGTCAGGTTGAATGCCATAATAATTCCAAAATGTATCAGGCTGATTCCCATAGATGCTGCAACCGGTGCAAGAATTGGTGCAAGGATAATAACAGATGCGCCACCATCCATGAACATTCCCATAATAAGAAGTAAGATATTTACCAGAAGAAGGAATACATACTTATTATTTGTAATAGAAAGAATCAAATTGTTAACTATCACTGGCATCTGAAGAGCTGTAAGACCATAGCTGAATACTTTCGCACAGGCTATAATCAGCAAAAGTGGTGCTGCACTGTTAACTGATTTCAGGAAAATATCCGGCAGCTCTTTTAATTTCAATGTTCTTGTCACAAACAGGCTGACAACCAGACTATATACAACTGCAACTGCACCAGCCTCTGTAGCTGTACAAATGCCGCCCATGATACCACCAACTACAATAACAGGCATACCAAGTGGAATGATTCCATCAATAATCGTCTTTTTAATTTCTGATTTCGTCAGTTTTTCCGTTCTTCTTGGGAAATGACATACACGATCACGAAGAAGGACAACAAGCATAAGCACAAGCCCGCACAGGATACCAGGAACAATTCCTCCCATAAACATAGATCCTACGGAAGCTCCAACCGCCGTCGCATAAACTACCATGATAATACTTGGCGGGATAATCGGTCCACATGTAGAAGCTCCTGCGATAACACCAACTGCCTCTTCTGTCGGATATCCTTCTTTTTCCATAGCTGGGATCAGGATACCACCCATACATGATGCACAGGCCTGTGCAGAACCTGTAATACCACCGAAGAACATACTGGATACAATACCTGCATGTGCCAGACTTCCAGGAAGTCTTCCAATTAAAAGCATGGCAAATTTGATAAGTTTTTCTGTAATACCGCCCCGGTTCATAATTTCTCCGGCCAGCATAAAGAACGGTATTGCAAGGAGTGGAAGATTACCCATTCCATTAAAAATCGACTGCGATACTGCTATAGTTGCCATTGGCGTTCCAGTACCAATCGAAAGTGCCAAAAGACTAAATACTCCTGTCATCAGCAAACTGATATAAATCGGGATGCCGACAAGAATAAATACAAATGTTAATATTACGAGTACGCCGATAACACCACCCATATTTCATTTCCTCCTTATTCATCTTCACTCTCTGGATCTTGTATAACTCTTTTCTTAAATGCTCTTAAATACTCATAAATACAAAGTCCAAAGCCTATCGGGATTGACATGTAATAATACATTCTCTTTACACGAAGAACTGTACTCAGTCCAGTTCCAGTCATCGTATACTTAATTGAGTTAACCAACAGAAATGCAAGAAAAACAATTGTGATCAATTCAATAATTCCTCGAATTGCCATTCTTACTTTTTTGCTCTTAGGCTTATTTGATAAAGTCGTAAATTCCGTATGCCCATTTGCACGAACCGCTCTGGCACATCCGAACATTCCCATCGCAACAAGCAGTGCCTGATTCACTTCATCTGCCCACAGGAAACCGGTATGAAATACATATCTGGCAACAACACTTGCCGCAGCAATCGTTACAATAGCTGTCAGGCTTACAATACAAACTACATTTTCGACCCAGCTAATGCCTACGTCTACTGCATCCAACATTTTTTTCATTTAAAATTCTCCTTCCCTTTTTGCAACGCAATCGTTTGCTTTTCTTTGTAAAAAAAATTGGCTTTGCGCATAACGCAATCGTTTGCTCCATGCATTTAATTTATCACTTTTCTTTTTTCTCGTCTATTGATGTTTTTCCTATTTTTTCAAACTATTTTTTGTGCATTTTGTATAAATGCATCTTTTTTCAATCCATTTTTCGCAACATTTTATTTAATTCTTTTTTTGGTTGACTAATAAGTTTTTTTATTATAATATATTAAATATAATAAAATTAGCAAAGCAAACATTTGCTTTATATAATATTAGGAGAAGAAAATGGCAACAATCAAAGAAGTAGCAACTGCCGCAGGTGTCTCTCCTTCTACAGTCTCAAGAATTTTAGCTAATGACACCTGGGGAAAAGAAGAAACAAGAAAAAGAGTATTAGATGCGATAAAAGAACTACAATACAACCCGAATGCACTTGCACGTCAATTTCGCACGCAGGAAACAAAGACCATCATTGTAATTATTCCGGATTTAAGCAATACCATCTTCCATGAGATCACACTTGGTATCGAGGCAGAAGCAGACGCTCATAACTATAAAGTATTAATCGTAGATACAAAGAGACAACTCTCTCTTGAGAGCTACTACTTAAATGCAATCCAGCAGCATGAATATGATGGTGTCATTTCCATGGATGCCAATATTCCACGCAAGTTACTGGAACAATTTGCTGCCAAATATCCGTTAGTTGTAGCTCTAATGAACATTCCGGGCAGTCAGATTCCTACTGTAAGAATTGATAATATCGCCGCAACGGCTGCAGCAATGAAGCACCTGATCCGGCTCGGGCACAAGAGCATTGCACATATTACATCTTCTTCAGATTTATTCGCATACAAAGAACGTTTGGATACTTACCGAGAAGAACTTATTAAGAATAATCTCTCTGTTAATCCACAGTTAATTAAGGCCGGTGAGGCCACAATAAGCGGTGGTTTCGAAATGGCAAACCAATTAATTGCATCCGGCGAAAAATTCACTGCCATCTTTGCTGCCGGTGATACAATGGCTATGGGTGCCATCTCTGCACTTAGACAGAAAGGAATTCGTGTCCCAGAAGATGTTGCCGTCGTTGGATTTGACGATCTGGAGGTTTCATCATATTACAATCCACCTCTCACCACAATCCGACAACCGAAATATAAGATCGGACAATATGCGTTTTCCAAACTTTTGTCTATTATGAAAGAAGAAAAAGTTACCGAGCCTGTTGATATTCTTCCATATGAACTTGTAATCAGAGAGAGTTGCGGACATTATTTGTAAATCATTATATTGCCCCTTATCATTTTATCCATAAATTTTTTTTTGCAATAGATAAGAGCACTTCTTAAGTTCCAAGAAGTGCTCTTATCTATTTCTCATTGTTAGATTTCAAATCCTTTCCACAACCGCCTCATACACCTCTTTCGCCACAGCAAGCTTATACATAAGGCGCGTAGGTTGCGGATCAAGTTCAATATAATAAGACCTCATTTCTGCACGTCGCTTCTACTGTTTATTCCCATTTCTTACGCTCACTATACTCCATCCCATTAATCAAATCAATAACCATCTGTCCCATAGACCATCCCAATACCTCACATAACAATTATCAATTATCCTCTTCTGCTCCCACCATGTTATACTTATCTTATCAAATTTTAATCATGGAGGTTTTTTTAATGAATGCAAAGGAAAAATTAGCCGATTATCAGAGACAGTTTGGTGTGTATGCTGAAGCGAATTCGGAAGTAATGGGGGCTTTCGGTGCTACAGTTACTGCAGCAATGGAAAATTCCGGATCGTTAGATGCGAAAACAATGGAATTATTAATCCTTGTCGCAGCTGTTTCAAGAAAATGCGAGCCATGTATCTATTCTCATGTAATGAATTACATCAATGCCGGTGGAACAAAAGAAGATCTGGCAGCAGGACTGAATGCCGCAGTACTGATCTGTGGCGGACCTGGTATGGCATACAGCGCATTAGCACTGGATCTCTTTGATCAGTATACTGCAGAATAGTATTTGCAGTTTCCATTTGAAAGACCTATCGTGGATAATGGTTCCACAATAGGTCTTTCCTTTATTATTC
>OGYG01001170.1_pt1 | contig 18845 bp, 19 predicted proteins | sample 1576481 | NCBI WGS metagenome assembly OGYG01 (sample SAMEA3541497, study PRJEB24748) | human gut metagenome | biome: human gut; feature: human-associated habitat; material: faeces | place: China | collected 2012 | reverse complement strand
TCATGAAAAAGGGCGTGGGAATATATGTTTTGTGCAACTTTTATTTTTCAAACACGCTCTAGCGTATGCTGAAATGAAGAGAAAGCCATTTCTTTCAATGTATAATCCAATTATTTTTTTAAAGAGAGATTATAATGTACCAAAAGAAGATATCCGCAAAATATGGGTTCTTCAGTGTAAGCAAGGAAAGTGGTCACCTGTAGAAATTGATGAAGTTGTAAATCAGTAATTAGTTTTATTAGAAATATCATACAGAAGGTGTCCCTTGAGAGAAAATCGACTAATATAGCGGTTCGAGTTATCTGGAGATCAGTATCTTTGGGAATATCGGATAACTTAATTACTGTTTATAAAACCAAGCATACTAAATGTTAACTAATAATGGATAGTTGCTTTGAGCGGAGATCGGTTTCTCCGCTCTTTGGAGGGAGGTCTCTTTCAAAAGGTGTTTTCGTTAATTCCCAAATCTTGCAATATCTGGTGTAGAATCACTAAAATCCTCTTTCGCCGGTTCTGGATAGTTTTCCGGCTACACCCACAAATCTGTGCTGCCTCTTTTACCGTAATTTCCTCAAAGAACAAAAGATAGATCAAATAAGCGTCTTCCTCTGGCAGATTCTCCATAGCTTCTCGAAGTTTATCTATGTACATTTTTTTGAGAACTGTTTCTTCCGGAGAAATATCAGACCGTACAGAAAAGCATCCATTTTCTTCCAGACCTTCAAGACTGCATACTCCATGCATCTGCATTTTCTCATTCTGATAACGCTCCCTGCGCCTTGATTGATACCATTCCAGATAGACCTCTCTGGTCACTTCCACAAGGGTTCCATTTTCTACACGCAGTACATAACTTTTTCTCTCTTTTGGTTTTTTACCACGCATGACTGTTTCCCCCTTTTCCGGCTGTCGTGTCCGCACTCTCAGAACTACGCCCAATTCTATTTTTCCGCATCCGCTGGATTGCCTGTGAAAGCATTTTTGACACTGCAGGAGCAGAGATTCCCAGTTCATCAGAAATCTCCCTTTGTGATTTTCGTTGAAAATAAAATTGACAGATTACAATACGCTGACGTTCTGTCAGAAGGCTTAACAATTCCTTTATCGTTTCCTCAAGAACTATCTGTTCAAGAGGGCACTTCATCTTATCGACCAAAACAAACCATTCTTCTGAAACAGCACTATATGAAATGCAATTTTTATGTTCAAGTACCTCCCGGTTCCGGTTTAACCGATCCTCACCTTCCAATATCAGGCGCACATACCATGGCTGCTTGTCAAAAAACGATTCCCCGATACTGATTTCTTCATTCTCTGATTCATACAGATATTTTCTGCACTGGAAAAGCGAAAAAACCGTTGCACGGCTACATACTCGATACAGAGCATAACCACTTTTGTAAACAGTAATCTTCGTATTCGTATCTAATCTCCGGACTGCAACAACAGTATCATGCCTTTCCAGATACTTTGCGCTTGGAGTTTTATCGATTTGTTCCGGTCTGCCTGTTATCTGTTTCAATTCCTGCAATGTCAGCATAAATACCACCCTTCTGCCAAAAGGCTACGAGTGAGCCAAAAGCAGAAGCATGAGTGGCATCCATTCTGACAAAAAGGCAGTAAAAAACAGCTTCCGGTACACCCGTTTTTTTTAACGGGAGCCTGAAACTCTTTTACCGCCTGTTACAAATTTCTATGTTCTATTTCATCCGCTTAATTGATATATCCGGCTTTGATTGCGCCAAATCCGTTTGATTACCCTTTCCCTTATCACTATCGAGAAAAACTGTGTAATCACCCATAGCATCATACGGACATCTTCTTCGATAAGCCAGACTTTCTTCTCCTGTCATTCCCACTTTCCTCCCTTCTGCTTGCTGCCGTCACTATGCTTCTCTGTTATCCAGTTTAACAACAGAACAACAAATTGACCTCGGCAAATATGGGGATATTTTCAAATCTGTGCCCCATATTTGTGTAAATTGATTTATCTGTATTTACAAATCCCATCTACCAGGCTATCTACAGTCTGAAAAACAATTTTCTGATCTTTCCTGCTTAAATTCTGAATGCGGCAAATCAACTCATAAATCTGACTTTTTTCTTCTGATCCAGTCACATTTTTTCCTAATAAGCCATTCGCATCTGTTTCAAGTATTTCAATCATTTTTCTGAAAATCTCAATGGACATTGCCGTTTGACCTCCCTCAACCCGGCTGACCGTGTTAATGCTGATACCGGCTTTTTCTGCAAGAGCTTCCTGTGATAAATTCATTTCCTGTCTGCGTTTTCTGATACGCTCCCCAAGTTCAATCAACTCTGGTGATGTTGCACGGCTACTCAACACGGCACCTCCTTCCACATAGATTTTCAAATTTTGCCACTTCACGACATCGTGTCGCAAAGTATCCCCTTATAAGTCAGAAAAAAGCAGCCAAATATAATACTTAGCTGCTTTTACGAACTGTTATTAAATTTTCTCATCATCTTTTTATTCATCATTCCTATCTGGCTGCTATCTTTCTGACAATCCATAACGTCAGTGACATCATGCTTTCAATCAGATAATAAATTGCCAAGATCAAGTGCCAAATGAGAATGACACCGCCAATCATACCGCCAACCAGAAAATTAAACGCCCAGACACCCACAGTTCCTCCAATATCAAATCCTTTAGGTATAACCCAGACAAACATTCTATGTATCCCAAACGGAATACCCATCAAAATCCATAATTTCAGGTAATCGCACCCACCATTGTTCACACACAATGGGTAAAATAAGGCAAATAATAATATCGTTGCCACAATCGGAATAGTTACTTTTTTGATGAAATCGCTCACTCTCATTTTAGACTCCTCCATACATATCATGGTTCACTTCTGCCTGATAATAATTACTGATTGTCAATGGCGCATTGTAAAGCGTTGTCAGAAGATATGCTTTGATATTCCCGACTTTTGTTGTGTTCCTGTGCAAACAGAAAAGCACATATTCAATATGCGAATAATTGAGTTTCATAAAACGATTCTTTACAAGTGCCACCGGCTTATCCACACCAGCAATCCGGATGGTACTGTCATCGGGCATCATCATCACTTCGACCATCAATTCCACCAGTTCGTCAACATCTTCCTGCTCATGATATTTATATTCGATGCGTTCTTGAATCAATTCCCGGTAAATTTTCATCTCCTCAATCACATCCCTCTTATCATGTGAAACAAGACTCCCTGATTGGATTTGATAAGATTGGATAATATCAGTCTCACTAAAATTAGTCTTGTTAATATCAGTCTTATTAGATTGTGATTTTGGAAACTCTTGAATTTCCATTTTCATCATTCCAGAGTTTTGATTTTCATAATTGTTGAATTGTGATTCTGGAAATTCTTGATTTGTGGTTTTCATCATTCCTGAATTGTGATTTTCACTATTCTTGAATTGTGATTCTGATAATTCCTGATTTGTGATTTTCACAATCTTTGAATGATGATTTTCACTATTCTGTGAAATATTAGATTTTCCCCTCTCTTCTTCTTGCTTTTGCAAATTTGCAATTTCTTCCTGAAAATTACCTTCCGATTTCATATCTGCAATTTTTCCGGCATTTTCTCCCATTACAGTCTCTTCTGTAAAATACTCTTCCTGCTTCTGGACATTATCCGTTTTCATTAACTGGTTTGGGATTTCCTTTATCATAAAGTTTTTGACATAGATTACATTGGGTTTACCAAGCCCCAGCCGCTTCTTTTCAATCAATCCTATGCCATTGCTGGTGTCCAGTTCCTTGATCAGCTTCACTGCCTTCTGTGTGCCACAGTTCATCAGTTCCGCAATTTCATCCACTGTAAAAATGATATATACCCGATCCTCATCGTCAAACCATCTGTTTTTTATACTAAGGCTCATACGGTCTAACATGAGACCGTATAAAACCTTTGCCTCACAGGAGAGAGATTTAAAGCATTCTGCAGTAAACAACACTTTTGGTACACGGTAAAAACTGTACTGCTCCGCTTCCATCCCTCTAAAGTAATCAAACTGTATTTTCTGCATCTGCCAATCCCCCCTCTCTTTCTTCCTGCTTCCATTTATCCAGAAGCATGTAAATAACTTCCTCTATCTGTGCCTTTGTATAAGTTGGTGGGAAATAATCATTGATTTTCTTTGCAGAAATCGTCACATTAACCTTTCCATTTTCTTTTCTCACCAGAATCGCATATATACCGCCCTCTGTCAGTTCTCCAGACTCACTGTTTTGTTTTAGCTGCTCTGCCTGTATTTTAGATGGGAACATACCGCTGTTTGTAATCGCATTCACAAGCCATAATTGCTCCTGATGTTTCAGATAAGACAGCTTTTCTCCGATAACCATCGGAATCTTTTTCGCATCCACATAATCAAGTAATTCCTGAACCAGTTCCGTAAGCCGTATATATCTCTGAACCGTCCTGCCACTGTCACCTGCTGTTTCACCGACCATATCTGCCGTATTTTTTTCAGCTTTACTTCCCTGATGCTTCATTGCCTCATATTTCATTTTATACGCATAAGCCTTTTCACTGAGCAGAATGTCCTCTCGTTGGATGTTCGTATCCACCATAATCACAGTTGCGGCATCATCATCCAAGTCCCTGACAATAACAGGCATCTCATCCAATCCAGCCAGCTCACAGGCTCTCCACCTGCGATGTCCAGCTATCACTTCATATCCATTTTCAGGATGTGGACGGACAATTCCCGGCATCAGAATCCCATACTTCTTGACACTTTCCACAGTTTCCTGCATCTTCTCATCATCAACCACTCGAAATGGATGGTCTTTAAAGGCATGTAAAAGGTTAATGGGAACGAAGGTTACTACTTCGCTTGATGGCTGCTCATTTGTTCCAAATAAATCATCATAGGAAGTCAGCTTAATCTTCTGTGCGCTCTTACTCTTCATCATCAAGCACCTCCCCGGTCAGATAACGGTATCCTTCCGCCACAATACCTTTGGGATCATGGAGAAAGATACTTTTGCCTTCTGCGGTAGTTTCTGCCGCCCTCACAGATAACGGTATACAATTTGCAAAAATATGAATCTGATTACCATAGACCTCTCTGATCTGTCCAGCAATATCTCTTGCAAAATTCGTTCTCCGGTCTACTTTTGTGAATAAAATTCCCATAATAGAAAGTTGCGGATTTAACTTTCTATGTACCCGACCTATTGTTTTAATTAACTGCTGCAATCCTTTGACTGGAAGATATGCCGCTTCTACGGGAATCAGGACACTATCAGCCGCCACAAGGGCATTGATCGTAATCATCCCCAAGGATGGCATACAATCAATCAAAATGTAATCATACTGCTCTTTTACACTGCATAAATACTGTCTCAGTATCATTTCACGACTCATCACATTTACAAGAGCTGTCTCTAAACCTGCCAATTCAATATTTGCCGGGATAAAATCAATTCCTTCCTCATGGTGGATAATTCCCTCGCCTGGTTCCAAATCCTCATCATTGATGACCTTCTCCATAATATTTACAAGTGTTACATCCAATTCGTCAGGTTCTCTGATTCCAAGGCTGACCGCCATGCTTCCTTGTGCATCCGCCTCTACAAGCAGTACTTTTTTACCTTCTCTTGCCAGACCGATACCTAAATTAACACAAGTTGTTGTTTTTCCGACTCCACCTTTTTGATTTGCGATTGCGATTACTCTGCACATATACTTTCCTCCTGCTTTACTTTTCTTCTTTTTCTACTTCTGCATAAACACGAAAATATTTATTGGTTCCTTTGTTGGCGAAAGGCTCTGAAACCTCCTGAACATTCACTTCTTCATGCCGTTCCAAAAGCCCCTTAAACCATCGAATATCCCTTAGTGTGCCTTGAAGTCTAATTTTCAGCATACATATCCTCCCAATCTACATATGAGCAATACTCCGGATAACGGATTTTGATAGCCTCCCAGAAATATCTTGCATATCCACAGCAGAATAAATCTTCAACTGTATAACACCGGCATTCTTTTACCTGTTCTTCTGCATCATCATAATCATTGACACTGGGAGTTCCATTACAATAAAGATTAAATGCCATCCGGACAATCTTTTCACTGCCACTGGTCTGCCAGCCTTCCTGCAGGCACTCTGTTTTCACATAACCTGTTTTAAAATCATAAATTCTATTGGCATTTTCCCTCGTGTCTCTGTCAATCCCAAGACAATATACTAATGCCTTATGGTATACATCCCGGTATCTGCACTTCGGTAGATATTCCATATAAAATTTTTCATGTTCCTTGTTTTTGAAAGTAATTGTGCAAGAATCATTTTTCTCTGCTCTTAACGCTGTGTTTGCCATTTTCTTTTCCTCCTGAAATTCATTTTTTTAATTTAAAAAGGCACTTCATTTTGAAATGCCCTAATATAAAAAATAGGGACACTCGTTCTAAAGTATCCCTATAATCTATCAATTATTTGATAGTTCAATATTCACTTTCATATTCAGGATTTTTTGTGTTCCCCGTACCGAGGTCTAAGGCAACAACTACAGTTACCTTTCTCACAAGCACTTTTTCTTTGTGGTTTTCACCCAATTTGTTGAAACTGAAAAACTCTACAAAGTGCGTAAACTCAAGGATTTCTAGGTATCTTTCCTTTGTATCAACACCACAGTCTCAACGTGTTCTTCATTGGATAGGGAATCATCATCGCCCTGCTGATATGATTCTAATGGCTCTATTTCAAGCGTATCAACGATTTCATCACCTATCTTCATAGGAATCTTGAACTGTATAGACTTGACCCATCTGCCGTCTTCCTGCTTCTCTGTGAATATCTCGATTTTCTCAATCATCATCTTTGCAAGAATCTTTTTCTGTTCATCCGTCAGACTGTCAATATTCTGTATAAACTCCTCTGCAATACGTTTATATACCTCTGCTGATAGATTTACACCTTGTGCATTATCAATCTTCATCTCAACGTTATACAGCAGATTATCTGTATTTGCTATCTGCTCATTGATTTCTGATAAATGTGCCCTGTATGACTTCATCAGGTCATCATATAAATCATCATCAATATCAAGGTCATTGATTCTGCGTAACTGCTTTTCCTTCTTTGCAAACAGCTTCTCACGCTCTTTCTCAATACGCTCCTTTTCTGCCTGCAAATCATCCATATTGCTGCGAGAACCCATCTTTTCTTCAAACATATCTTTGAGTTCTGAATTGTCTATCGTGAATTTCAATATCTGCATGATTTCTGTATTCACTTCATCCTGTCTGATATGCTTCTTGTAGTCGCATAAGTGCCCTGATACCATTTTTCTGTTCTTGCAGATGTAATACCACATATCTGTGTAAAATTCATCAGAACCCTTCTTTTTCTTGCGATTCACTACACCGTACATCGGTGCACCACAGACAGGACATCTCAGCAATCCAGATAATATATGTTCGTGCATCAGACTATGTGTCTTCTCACGCTTGAAAGCGTTCTTTGCACGTTTCACCTGTACCCTGTACCATGTGTCTTCGTCAATGATAGCTTCGTGCTGACCATCATACAGCTTGTAATCATCTTTATCCTGTTTCACCACATGGAACTCATTCCTTGTACCTTCGATTTTCTCCGTCTTCCTGCGTCCATACGCAATCTTTCCAGCGTACACAGGATTATCCAGAACGCCTTTTACAAAATGAGCACTTATCAGTGGCACTGTACCGTTCTGACGTACAGTCTTTGTATATCCGTTCTCATTGAGCCATTTTGCCACAGCTCCAACACCCATACCGCCTAAATACTTCTTGTATATCAATTTTATCAGCTCTGCTTCTGCGTCATTGATAACAAGCATCTTTGACTTCTGACCGTCCACAGGCACCAATTTATAGCCGTATGGTGCAAAACCACCGTTCCATAAACCGTCACGTGCTTTTTGCTGCCTTCCTGCCATCGTCTGCTCCTGTATGTTGGAACGCTCTATCTCTGCAACAGATGCCAATACACTGATTATCAGTTTTCCTGATGCTCCTGCACTATCAATGCCATCTTCTACGCATAAAAGATTTACTCCGTAATCTTCCATGTATTGCAATGAATTAAGCGTATCAGCTGCATTACGTCCAAATCTCGACAATTTGAATACAAGCACATAATCAACATCATCCTTGCTACTCTTGATGTCTTGTAACATCTTTTTGAACTCTGGACGACCTGTAATATTCTTACCGCTTCGTCCCTCGTCACTGTATTCACCTACTACTTTCATACCTCTGTGAGCCGCTTCTCGTCTCAATCGCTCTTTCTGAGCTTCCAGACTGTATCCATCGACCTGAACTTCTGTGGAAACACGTGTGTATATATAACAATTCATCTTTTTCCTTGCCATGTTCCTACCCGCTTTCTTGATTTTCAATTTTCATCGTGCTTCCATTATATATCATTGATATATTTCTTTCAACATTTATCTACATGATTGCCAAGTATATTAAAAAAGTGAGCTTAACACCCACTTTTTATAATACATCATATTTGGCACCGTATGACCTCATCACGCACGTTTTATATAAAAACGCACAATCTTACGGAAAACACATTTCACACCCCTTCACGAGGTCATACAGAGCATAAAACGCTATATTTTACTTTTCCGACTGCTGATACTCTTTAATAAGCCTGTCAAGAGTTGGTCTTGAAATATTTAATTCCTCAGCCAGCTCTTTTTTTGTGTATTCTCTACGCAAATATCTATCATAATATTTGCCGAAGTCTTTCACCTGTACAGCCTTACGACCTTTGTATGCTCCTCTCTGCTTTGCAAGAGCGATACCCTCACGCTGTCTTTCCAGAATGTTCTCACGCTCAAACTCATTGATTGCAGCAATCATTGTGAGCATCAATTTTCCTGTGGCAGTCGATGTATCAAGATTCTCTTTCAATGATACAAGATGTATATTCTTCTCTTTGAATCTCTCAACCAGTTCCAGCAAATCCTTTGTACTACGTGCAAGCCTGCTGAAATCTTTGACATACACTGTATCACCTTCACGAGCAAACTCTAATAATCGTTGCAGCTCTGGTCTGTTCATATCTTTTCCAGATACTTTTTCAACAAACCACTTTTCAATATCATATTTTTTCAATGCTTCGACCTGTCTGGCTTCGTTCTGGTCAGCCGAACTGACACGTACATATGCAATTTTCATCTTAAAATCTCCTTTCGTGTAAAAATAGAGAGTATTTATATTACTATTTATAAATAAATTCGATTATAACTCTATTTTTACACATATTATCCAATAATACAACCCATCACAATAAATTTAAAATAGGGTACGCCCTATTTTTACACGTAATACAAAAAAACACTCCCATATAAGGGAGTGTCTTCCTTCACTTACTTCTATCAAATTCATCCTGCTGCTCATCTGTATCAAAATACACGCCTTGCTTAATCTGTTCACGCTTCGTTCTAATTTCATCAACTTGCATCTGATATTTTTGATTCAAAGAATCAGAATTTCTATCAATAATACCAATAAACTTATTCGCATAACGTTGTCCTTCTGCGGTCATGGATTCTTTCAAAATATTCAGAACGTGTTTCGCAATATCAACAGGTGATTTATAAGATTCTGCATCTGCAATCAGTATATCAATCGCATTTGCTTTTTTATCAAGCTCTGCATCTCTCTGATTGAGTTTTGTTTCTTTCGTTTCATTCTCAAGTTTCTGTTTTTCAACTTCCGCTTCTTTCGTCTCATTTACAAGTTTCTGAGCCTCAAGAGCATCTTCCTTGACCTGAAATGCAGCTTCATCCTCTTCCTGCTTCTTTTTCCTTTCATCCAAATCTAACTTAACATCGTCAAGAGCAGTTTCACGCAATGAAATATTTTCTAATCGCAAATCCATTTCATCCTGTGATTTTTTCAGTTCCTCTTTTTCAGTTGCAAGATTCTCTTTATCAGTCTTGATTTTCTGTTTATCTGCTTCAATGGATTTCACTTTTTTATCGAAAAGTGTTTGCAATTCATATAAATCATTTTCATCTTCTGCATCTAATAAAGTCTGCAATGCTTTCACTGTATCCTCTCGCACAAGCTTAATATTTTTCTGCTGTGCATCCAAACTTTTTTCTTTTCGCTCTAATGCAAAAGATTCTATTTGCTGTGCAATAACAGAATCAATAATTGAATCTGTATCTTCTCTATTTTTTTGAGCATCTTCTTCATTCGCAAGTCTCTGTTTTTCATTTGCATTCTTGACTTCTTCAACATCCTGTCTTTCAGCAGCCAACAATCTAAATTCTCCGACAGTAGAATGTTTTCTATGCTCACCTGAATCCGGTGCTCTTTGAATTGCTTCGTAACCATATTCAAGTGCATCCGCAACCATTTCTTCTGCAATGATTTCTTTAAATCTTTCATGTAACTGCGTGATTCCATATTCTTTGTCAGGAGTTTTTTCAAACCCCATTTGTTTCAATGCTGTTACACTTCCAACTCTCGCATCCATTCCTTTTTCATAGCCTGTTGCTCTCAAAACATATGCAATATGACCATGACCTGTTCCGCATGGTTCATCACCATGATAGTCAGCACGAATGACAACAAGATGTTCAGGGTCTAAGTTTGCAATTCTGTCAACGGCACGATGTAAAATTCTTTTAGTTCTTTCTGTATTTTCACTTTTGTTCAAGTGTGCAAGTGCGTATTCACTTGCTTCTTTTTCGTGACCTGATTTCTTTAACACTTTCCACTGTTCCATATCGAAATCAGTATCAGTTACACCATTGTCATCTTTGTTTCCAACCTGTAATACAGCTTCATGGATTGCTGTTTCTTGCATATCTCCTTTGCCATAGCAAAATGTTCCATCAACAATTCCATCATAATAGCTTTTTTGTCGTTCGGGCTTTGTAGATTCCATTCCCATTTTTCGAGAAGGTCTTGTCTGCTTCGCATTAAATTTATCAACTGATTCCTGAAAAATTGCATTGAACTTGTCTGCATCTGTTGTATTCTTGTCACCAATCCAATGTTCATTTCTATTTTCAAGAGCCTTATCTGCATTTGTTGGTGTAGTCAATCGCTGGTCATGCCACTCGGCTGGTCTACCTTGCGATGATGATACTGTCATTACTTCTGCCATTATATCTCACCCCTCTCTACCATTTTATTTGTTTCTACATTCTTCCCAATATTTGTACCATGTACAAATATTGCTCAATACAACCTTTGACGCTTCGCATCAAAGGCTTCCTTTCGCCAGTGGGGGCTGTCTGCCCCCTTTCTGGACTTTCCCCCGACCCTGCGGGGCTTGCGAAAATGTTTTTACTATCTTTGTACAAAGAAAGGATTTGCACCATTTTCTCTTTCCTGTCCATTCACATTTTCAACATGAACCTGCTGTTCATGATTTACATTTTGTGACTGTACAGGCTGTGCTGTCTGCTGTGCATTTCTCTCTTTTCTCTTTTCGAGAATATGCTGATACACTTCGTCTTCACGTTCATCAACTTCTTTCCAGAAATTGATTTCCTTTTTCTGACGTTTCACAGCAACATCACGTTTTGCTTTCAACTTTGCTTCAAATTCTTCATAGACTTTTCTTTCGTCTTCACTCAAAACCTCTAACAATTCATTTTCTTTTTTACTACGTTTACTCATAAAAAATTACCTCAACTTTCTATCTGAAATTTTTAATTTTATTTATTCTATACTTGAAATATAACACATAAAAATCATTTTTCCTATCCCAAGTGATGATTTTATTTTTTTCGTGTTCACCTTTTGAAAAAGTGCAAAAAAAGAACAGGTGATGTACAAAAACTTGTATGTCACCTGTTCAATACTTTTTATTTAATTGTTCTTACACAAACATCTGCTGTAACAGACCTTTTTTCATTTCTTCCCACGCTACTAATGTTGCTTTCTGCTTCTCAATGACTTCATCAAATGATGAAAGACAATCCGCAATCTTCTGCTGTTCAGCAAGGCAAGGAAGATTAATAGATTTTGATAAAAATAATCCATTATATAATCTTTTTATAGTTCCCCCTTCAAGATTATCCCAAGATGTCTGATTATAAAATTGAAGCAAAAATGAATCTAAGATTATAGTGTTCTCAGTATCTAACCACACAATGTTTGAATCTTGAAAAAACGCATCTTCTCCATCATAAACAACAGTTCTTCCTATTGTTCCGGCTGCAGAAATCAATATGTTTCCTTTTCTTGGAAATGAATATTTTGATTTTAATTCTTCATACAATTCCCTACTTATAAAAGCATCTGGAACGCCACCAAATGTTCCAATTTTGAAAAACGGAATGTCTCCTTTTTCACCGGTTTGTTCTTTTAAAACACGTTTGCACATTTTAGCAGTTCCAATATCCCCCAGCTTCTTTTCTTCCCACTCAGGAAAATCGCTTCCATCATCAGCTTTGAACCTTACTTCCTGACTGAACAGCTTCTGCATCACACCCTTTTTACGTTCTTCCCATGCAGACACAGTTTCCTTTTGCTTCTCGATTACTGTATCAACTGTTGATAAGAACTCTGCAATTTTCTGTTGTTCCTCAAGACAAGGAACTGGAATACTCTGGTTTTCAAAATCGTTATTGTCTAATTTATTAGACGATGCTCCAGATGAAGTAATTGCTTTTCTATAGATTTTTTGCATAATGGTATCGATTTGAATCGCATACTTCCAGTATTTTAAGACATATTCACCCTTATGTCGATAAATTGGAAATAACTCTGAGATGATTCCATCTCCAATATCATTTACAACAAATCTTCCGTACTTAAATTCTTTATTAGGATGACCTTCAAATGCCATGTCACCAATTCTCATAACATATGTACGAGTATCAATATTATTAGATGTAACTTTATCTTCATCTTGGTAATACATTTTTGCAACAGAAATCCACTTATCTTTGCCAAATTGCCCATTGTTACGTTCATTTACTTTATAAAACAAATCACCAATTTTCTTTTCTTTCCAATCTGGAAACTGACTTCCATCATCAGCCTTAAATCTCAATTTAGGTTCATTCATATTCATTCACCTGCCTTTACAGTCCAAGCTGTCTCATAAAACTTTCAGCCTTATCAATCGCAGCTTTTGTTTCAGAATCCAATGTCTTAATCTGAGCTTTTACAGCATCCAAATCCACAGGTTCTTCTTCCTCGAATGTATCAACATATCTCGGAATGTTCAGATTATAGCCGTTCTCGATAATCTCACTCATATCTGCTTTATGAGCAAATTTATCTACGTCTACACGCTTTGCATACGCATCTACAATCTTATCAATGTGTTCCTGTTCCAAGACATTCTGATTCTTTCCAGCCTTGAACTCTTTCGATGCATCAATGAACAGAATATTTCCTGAATTGCCGTTTCTCTTGCTTTTCAGCACCAATACACACACTGGGATTCCTGTTCCGTGGAACAGATTTGCAGGCAATCCAATAACAGCATCCAGACGGTTCAGGTCTTTGATGATATATTTTCTGATTGCTTCTTCTGCACCACCACGGAACAATACACCATGAGGTAACAGTACAGCTACACGACCATCAGAATCATCCATGTGATAAATCATATGTTCTACAAAGGCAAGGTCAGCAGCAGACTTCGGTGCCAGCTTTCCAGCTCCGCTGTATCGTGGGTCATCTTCAAATTTATTATCCGCTGTCCACTTCAAGCTATACGGTGGATTGCAGACCTGTACAGTCAGCTTCAAATCATCACCGTACTTGTCATCCTTCAAGGTATCACCTTTGTAGATGTCAAAATTCTGCCAGTCTACGCCATGCATAATCATGTTCATACGGCTCAAGTTGTATGTAGTCGCATTCAGCTCCTGACCATAGAAATGTCCTACACGTCCTGTTGTCAGATGCTTCTGTACTTCCAACAACATAGATGCAGAACCACAGGTACAGTCACCAACGGTCTTCGCTTCATCCAATCCAAGAGCTGCAAGCGTAGCACATAATTTACTCGGACCAGCCGGTGTAAAGAACTCTCCACCTTTCTTTCCGGCATCGGATGCGAAAAGTCCAATCAGAATCATATATGCTGTACCCAGTACATCAAACTGAGAATCCTGTAAATCAAAATCAATGTCTGCTACACGAACCATAACACGACCAATCATCTCTGTACGGTCTGCAACAGTCTCTCCAAGTCTGGAATCCTGTAAACGCATATCATTGAATAAGCCATCAAATGCCTTATTGGATTCATGACCCATTGTAGAGCCTACAAGGTCATTGATTGCCTTTTCAAAATCCTCAACACTGAATTTATCAGCATCATTTTCAAACTTTGTAATCTTACGAATCAGATTACGGAACAAATTTTCCGGCTTGATAACATAACCCAGCTTTGATAAAGACCATTCCTCTACAACGGGTCTGTAATCATCATCTGCAAAGGCTTCTTCGTATGTTACACCGTCATTTTTAAGAATCTCCGCCATGTACATTTCTGTACGCTCTGACAGATAGCGATAAAAAATGACACCTAAAATATAGTTCTTGAACTCAGACGCATCCATCTGTCCTCGTAATTCGTTGGCAATCGCCCACAGTTTCTGTGAAAGCTCATTTGCCTGTGCCTGATATGTATTTGTATCTGCCATAATTATTCTCCCTCTGCTTTGTATTTGTTATAGGTCTCTGTTACAAATGTCTTCACTGATTTCGTCAGCTTCGTCATTTTCAGAAGACCCAGCTTGTATGCCGTCAATCTCTTACGAATATCATCGTCTGAAATTGTGCCATGGAACACATATTCCGTAAACAGTTCTGATACAATGATATAGTCAATCTTGTTATCAAAGGCAAATGCTTCCATATCTGCCTGCATCTGCTCTTTTTCAAACTGCGTGAATGCTTCCATTACGTCAGCATCTTCCGGCAAATCATAGAATCTTGTCAAAATGAACTGTTTCATGACTTCTTTTTTCAGTCTCAATGATTCATTATCGGAACGCTCAATCTCACGCAGAATCAAATCAACATCCTGCTGCTTTTCTTCCTCTGTCTTGTCGTGAGCATTCGCATTTTTCAGCAGATTCAGGATATACACGACATTGATACGGTCAGTTCTGACAAGCTCTATATCAAAATCCACGTCAACAGGTACAGGTACTTTCGGATTTGGATTATGTGTCTGGTCTTTATAATACAGATACCAGCTCTTGAATCCTTCGTATTCATTTTCATCCATGACTACTGCAAGGTCAGCCCAGTCAAACTTTGAAAAAGTCTTCAATGTAGCAAGGGTCTTTGCCATAGAACGGAACGCAATGATAAACATACGAATTTCATCTTCTGACTTGAGCTGTCCGGCAGCATCTACATCAGATGCAATCTTTCTAAGTACAGGTTCCTGATTCACCCACTGATTCAGATAATACTCATAGTTCTCCAACAGATACTCGTTCGGGTCTCCGTCTCCTGAGAACAATGTCAATGCATCATCCTGCCACTGCTTGATATTACGATAAGATACAATCTGTCCAAACTGCTTTGTGACCTTATCTACACGATTTGTACGGCTATAAGCCTGTACAAGTGAATGCCAGATAAGATTTTTGTCCAGATACAGCGTATTGAGTGGCTTTGCGTCAAATCCAGTCAGGAACATATTGACTACCAAGAGAATATCAACCTGCGGTAAATCCTTCTGCTTCAATCTCTTTGCAATATCCTTCCTGTACGCATCAAAGGTATCAAGCGTAAAAGCTGTGCCATACATACTGTTGTAATCAGTCATACAACGGTCAAGAAGTTCCTGTGAATGTTCATCTGCACCATCATCCATATCTTCATTTGCCTGATACGAAAAGATTGCAGCTACTTTTAATCTCTTGTCTTCTGGTACCGCATCATTCAGCTTCTTGAACTCGTCATAATACTTACCAAGGGTCTGAATCTTATCTACTGCAAACAATGCTGTATAAATATCTTTGCCCTGTGGATGCACATGCTGTTCATGATGTTCCATGATGTGCTTTGCAATACCTGCAATACGCTCATCATCATGATACAACGGTTCCATATCAATCTTATGACGCTTGCAATAGTCAGGGTCATCAAGCTGTTCCGGGTCAATACCCTTTACAGCAAGATTCCTTGCAAAGATAGTACGCTGATACTCTACTGAGAATCTTAATACATTGCCATCTGCAATAGCATCTTTAATCATGTATTTATGCAAGCATGAATCCAGCTTGCCGCCAGCATGAAATACATCTGCTGTGGTACGTCCGTCTGCACCTTTGTTTTTCTCAAAAATAGGTGTTCCAGTAAATCCGATATAGTTAGCTCTTTCAAAATGCTTCTGAATCTGTCCATGCATCTTTCCAAACTGGGAACGATGGCACTCATCAATGATAAAAACTACTTTTTTATCTTTGTATGCGTCCATGACTGATGCATATTTCGGATTCTTGACGGCATTTGCCATTTTCTGGATTGTTGTAACAATCATCTTCTTTTCTGATGATTTCAGCATATTGATAAGCACATATGTACTGTCTGTGTTATCTACACAGTCTTTTTCAAACGAATTATATTCGTCAACCGTCTGGTCATCCAAATCCTTACGGTCAATCAGGAATACGACCAAATCTACACTTGATTCATCACGCAAGAGCTGTGCCAGCTTGAATGATGTCAAGGTCTTTCCTGACCCTGTACATGCAAATACATAACCATCCTGATTTGCTTCCAGAACACGCTTCTTCGCAGCCTTTACAGCATAAATCTGATATGGTCTCATGACCATAAGGATTGGTTCTGTGGTCTTAATGACCATGTATTTATCAATCATCTCTGTAAGAGCTGACTTTCTGAAGAACTCACCTGTAAATGTATTCAAATCATTGATACGTGTATTCTTTTCATCTGTCCAGAAGAATACAAGTGATTTCAGAATCGGATTGTACTGACCATCCATCATCTCATTTTCATTACAGAAATACTTCGTCTGTACAGAGTTACTTACTACAAATAACTGTAAATATCTGAAAATCCCCTTGAATGAGAACTTTCTGTATCTGTTAATCTGGTTGATTGCTTCGTTAATCTCAACACCCGGACGCTTTAATTCAATCTGTACCAATGGCAGACCATTGATAAGCACAGTCACATCATAACGATTCGTATAAACTACATCGTCTTTGTGTGATTTATCCATTGTGACCTGATGTGTCACCTGATAGATATTTCTATCTGTATCAGATGAGAAAAAATCTATATATACAGTCTCTCCATCATCAAGCGTCAGAACAAATTTATCACGCAGTATCTTCGCTGATTCATACACCGAATGATTATCTATATGAATCATGATACGGTTGAACTCTGCATCTGAAAATGATGCAGCATGTCCTTTTTCTGCTAACTTCTTTGCATTGAACAAAGCAAGCTGTATACGCAAGTTAGCAAGTACAGCATCATAATCATCTAATTTGATAAATTTATAGCCAATGCTTTCGAGCCTGTCGATAAACATATTTTCAACTTCGTATTCAGAAGTATGCGACATATTATCTTTTGCCCCTTTCTTATATACTCAATATCTATTAGATATATATTAAGTATCTATTTTCTTTTTATTTTGTGGATATATGGATAACTCTCCAAGTTACCCACATATCACACAAAATCTGCTACCACAGCTACTAATTCCGTAATTATATATTTACATATTTATATAAATATGTTATTTGCAATTTTCATCAATCCACTGCATGAACAATTCACTTACAGTCGTATGATTCTGCATTGCATACAGCTTAATCTTATCTCTATGATTTGATGTGATTGCAAGTGTCATTGTTGCTCGTGGATTGTTCTTTGTATATTTCGCAGGTCTGCCCACACGTGATGTCTTTTCATCATCTTCCGCTTTTGCAACATACGCTGTACCACTGCTTGCAGCCGCCTTCTTTGCAGCCTGTTCTTTTTCACTTTTATTTGCAAGTCCACCTAATAATGCGGACATATCTTTCTTTGCCACAATCATTCCACCTTTCATAATTATGTACTTTTGTATTTATATAATTATAACATACAACTATTCCTGTGGCAATCCAATCTGTAAGCGAATTTCATTCATTGTCTTACGTGTCAACAACGCTGCATTAGAGCGTGGTGCATAATCTACAACCGACTTGCCATACATCCCAGCCTTTGCAAATTCCTCAGACTGCGGAATAATTGATACATGACGACCGTTTCTTACAGTCTTGAACCAGTCCTCAAATGCTGCTGCCGCATTGAATCTATTCCAAGCATTGAAAATGAACATTGTATCACTTGATTTTCCATTCTGTTCAATCAGCTCTAACATTGTCTGCAACGTTGGAATATCTTTGTATGTCGTTCTTGTAGGAATGATAATCAGGTCTGCACCCTGAATCAGCTCACCAAGGTTATCAGAGATGTATCCCGGTGTGTCTACAATCGCATAATCAGCATCATCAATCACTTTAGGCTCATGAATGATACCGCCCTGACCATCCAAATCATACAAAGAGTATTTTACGCCTGTTCTATCGAAACTAAATGCAAGTTCATCTGCAACTAATGTCTTACCGCAGCCGCCCTTTTGATTCGCAATTAAAATTGTCTTCATAATCATTCTCCTTTACTGTATTTTGTAATTACATAATTATTTATTTACATAATTATATCATTATATAATTACAAATTCAAGAGTGTTTCGGAGCTTTTCAGACATCAATACAGGAAAAGTGGCAGAAAATCATAGAAAATAAGCATGGGAAATTTATGTCACATATTTTGGTC
>OGYG01001150.1_pt1 | contig 19143 bp, 19 predicted proteins | sample 1576481 | NCBI WGS metagenome assembly OGYG01 (sample SAMEA3541497, study PRJEB24748) | human gut metagenome | biome: human gut; feature: human-associated habitat; material: faeces | place: China | collected 2012 | reverse complement strand
AGTAAAACAGTTTGGGAAACTGTTTTAGCCTGAGCCAAGAAATTAAAGAGCAAAGGGGCTCAATACGAATTGAACACGGGCTGCGGATTGTGTCAAAAAGATAAGTTTTCCTAGAACCTAAGGTTTCTGCGTCAAACTTCCTATTTTGACTTGATCCGCAGACGCCCTTAGTATCTTGATTTAGTCATGGAACTTCTATGAAGTTCGCTGACGTCCGTACTCACCTAAGGAAAGTTTCTAAGAGGACTATATCTTCAACTTGAAAGATTGGCGAAAACCAATCTTTTTCTATTCCTTCGCTGCCTCTTGTCCCATTTCTTGGGTGCGTTTGTATGCTGCTTCCACTCCAGCAATGATGTCGCCCCGTAGGCCGACTTGTTCCAGGCGATTGACTCCTGCGATGGTAGACCCACCTGGGCTACAAACTGCATCTCGCAAGCGGGCTGGGTGCTCGCCTGTCTCTAGGACCATTTGACTAGCTCCTTGGAAGGTCTGTGCCGCCATCTGCAAGGCTTGCTCTCGTGTAAGTCCCAATCCTACTCCTGCATCTGCCATGGCTTCAATCATCTGATAGACAAAGGCTGGCCCACAGCCTGCGACAGCCGTTGCAGGATCCATCAATTTTTCTTCAATTTCGTAGAGGGCCCCTGCTCCTGCTAAGAGCTGGTTGACTTTGGCTACTTGCGGGTCTGTCACTGCTTGGGAGCGGGCCAGACTGATGACACCCTGACCGATGGCTACAGGCGTATTGGGCATGATGCGAATTAGCCCTAGCTGGTCGTTCTGGAACACGTCAGCCATTTTTTCTAGTTCCAAGCCTGCGGCCATGGAAACCAGCAAGAAATTAGAGCGTTGAGCCAAGATGCCTTTATACTCTTCTAAAAGTGGGCAAATCTGATAGGGTTTGACCCCTAAAAAGATTACTTCAGCCTCTTGAAAGACTTGTTCAAGCTCAGACGCCGTTCCCCCATACTGGCTGATAAAATCCTGCACCTTTTGTGGAGAACGATTGACCAAGAGCAAGTCTGTGGCAGCCACTTCTTTTGCTACTGCTTTGGCTAAACTAGCCCCCATGTTTCCAAGACCGATAAATGCAACTTTCATTTCTTACCTCACTTGACCATTTCCACTGACGATATACTTGTAACTGGTCATTTCCCGGAGTCCCATGGGTCCACGCGCATGGAGTTTTTGGGTCGAGATCCCCATTTCACAACCTAGGCCAAATTGACCCCCATCTGTAAAGCGTGTAGAAGCATTGACATAAACCGCTGCTGAATCTACTTGCTGGGTGAAATAAGCGGCTGTCTCAGGATTTTCAGTCACAATAGCATCTGAATGATGGGTGCTATGAGCTTCAATGTGGTCCGTCGCTTCCTCGACTCCATCAACGACCTTGACTGCTAAAATATAATCTAAAAATTCGGTATCAAAATCCTGTTCCTGTGCCGCTGTCCCAGAAATGATTGCTTGTGCTTGCTCATCTAGGCGCAACTCAACGGATCTTTCCCGATCATCCACTAAACGGTCTTTGACCAAAGGCAAGAAATCAGACGCGATCGCTCGATCGACCAAGAGGACCTCCATGGCATTGCAGACGGATGGACGGCTTGTCTTAGCATTTTCAATAATGGCGAGGGCTTTCTGGAAGTCAGCCTCCTTGTCCACATAGACATGGACGATCCCAGTTCCTGTCTCGATCACGGGGACAATGGCATTTTCAACCACCGCTTGGATCAATCCAGCACCACCACGTGGAATGAGCAAATCTAGATAGCCCTTAGCCTTCATCATAGCAAGGCTAGAAGCTCGACTCGTATCTTGGATCAGTTGAAGAAGATCTGGATGGAGTCCGCCTTCTTCCAATCCAGCCTTGAGGGCTGTCACGATCGCTTGAGCAGAATGAAAGGCGTCCTTTCCAGTACGAAGGACCACTGCATTTCCACTCTTGATGGCAAGCGCTGCAGCATCTGACGTTACATTTGGACGGCTTTCATAAATGATGCCAATAACACCCATGGCGACTCGAACTTTCTGGATTTCAAGGCCATTTTCCAAGACTTCAGTATCCAGCACTTCCCCAATCGGATCTGGCAGGTCTATTAAAGCACGAATTCCTTGTGCCATACCGGCAATCCGCTCTTGATCAAGAAAGAGGCGATCCAGCATGACTTCAGAAATCTTGCCGCGTGCTGCTTCCATATCGATTTGATTGGCTACTAAAATGGCTTCCGTCGCTTTCAAAAGCTGGCTAGCCATGGCCTCCAAAGCCTGATTTTTAAGAGCTGTACTGGCTGTATTGATGCTTTTCTTAGCTGATCTCGCTAAGGCTAATTGTTCTTGTGTTGTTCCCATACGTTGTCCTCTAGAATTCTGTAAAGAGTAAGTCAATTTCAGGAGTTACCGAGATCCAGTCATCCCGGTGGATGAGGATTCCCTTGGCTTTTTTAGATTGGAGTAGATCGCGCACAGCTGATTGGCCGAGACGGACCTTGCCTTTTCCTAGTAATTGACCAGTCTCTTGATGATAGACGCTGACGATATCATGATAAGAAAAATCTCCTTCTGCCTTGGTCACACCAGAAATCAATAGACTCTTTCCATGATCCAACAGGGCTTCCGCTGCTCCAGCATCCACCCAAACGGCTCCTTTGCTTTCAGCATAAAAGGCTAGCCATTGCTTCTGGGTTTTTAAGCCCTTATCCTCTGCAAGGAAGTAACTGCCATCCGCTTGCTCTTCTGCTGCTTCGATCAAGGCATCAGACTTGAGAGACGAGCAAATATAGACAGGAACCCCTGACTCGGTCGCAAGGGTCGCTGCCTTGAGTTTGGTCAACATACCGCCAGTTCCATTGCTACTGCCAGCACCACCAGCCATCTCGATCATCTCACGGGAAATGTGTTCGATTCGATCCAAGCGCTTAGCGGTTGGATCCTGAGAAGGATTGGCTGTATAGAGGCCATCTACATCTGTTAAAAGCACCAAAAGATCAGCTTGAACCATGGCTGCAACCTGCGCACTCAAGGTATCATTGTCACCAACTTTTAACTCGGCAATCGAGACCGTATCGTTTTCATTGATGATTGGAATGGCCCCACGATTGAGCAGGACAGAAAGGGCCTGGTGGGCATTCTTATAGCGACGTTGATCCGCAAAGTCATCCTGGGTTAATAAAATCTGTGCAGAAACAATATTGCGTAAAAGAAGATTAGAGGTATATTCTTCCATCAATAAACCTTGACCAACTGCCGCAGAGGCTTGCTTGTCTGCCACCTTAATCGGCCGTTTCTTAAAACCAAGGGCACCAAACCCAGCAGCAACCGCCCCTGATGAGACCAAGATCAACTCATGGCCCGATTCGTGTAAGAGAGCCAACTGCTGGGTGATGACCTTGACCTTCTGTCTAGAGAGTCTCCCGTCTGGATTGGTCAAAGACGAGGTCCCTACTTTAAAGACGATTCGTTTTGCTTTCATCGCTGTGATTCTTTCTAATACTATTTATTTCGTAAGTAATGAAAGTGACTGAATCTCCATTCAGCCATTCTCCATTATCCTTTTCGAAGGTCTTCCAGCGTTTTCTCAAAGATCGCTGGCACTTCTGCTGTAAATTCCAAAGTCTCTCCTGTGCGAGGGTGGGTGAAACCAAGTGTCCGCGCATGAAGAAACTGTCCTTGTCCTTTGAGTGTTTTCTTAGGTCCATAAGCAGGATCTCCAGCTACTGGATGGCCAATATAGGCCATATGCACCCGAATTTGGTGGGTCCGACCAGTCTCCAGTTGCAACTCTACCAGCGTGTAATCCCCAAAGCGTTCCAAGACTTGAAAACGGGTCACTGCAGGTTTTCCTTTAGCCGTCACTGCTTGTTTTTTCCGGTCCTTTTCACTGCGACCAATTGGTGCTTCGATCATGCCCCGATCGTTAGGAAGATTGCCATGGACAATGGCCCAATACTTCCGGAGAGATTTTTTGTCTTTGAGTTCCTCTGCTAAGGCGACGTGGGCTTGGTCATTTTTTGCGACCATCAAGAGGCCTGACGTGTCTTTGTCGATCCGATGAACGATCCCTGGACGCAATTCTCCATTGATCCCTGAAAGGTCCTTGACATGGTATAACAGTGCATTGACCAAGGTCCCGCTGGTGTGGCCGGCACTCGGGTGAACAACCATGCCTTGGGGTTTATTGACGACGACGACATCCTGGTCCTCATAGACGATGTCTAAGGGCAGATCTTCTGCTTCATAGCTGACCTCTTCCACTTCTGGGACTTCATACTGGATGATGTCTCCTTCTTTGACCGTATACTTAGCTTTTTTCACAGTTCCATTGACCAGAACTTTTCCTTCTTTGATCTGCTCATTGGCTACAGCTCGTGACAAGGGAGTCAAATCCGCCAAAGCCTTATCCAGTCGCGCACCGGCTACTTCGATTTTAATTTCCATGCGTTTCCTCTTTCAACATCAGGATCAGGAGCAAGAAAACTCCAACTGTCAAATAACTATCTGCTACATTAAAAATGGCAAAATTCATAAAATCCAGGTGGAACATATCGACCACAAAGCCCTGACGCAGGCGATCGATAAAATTCCCCAAGCCACCTGCAATCACCAAGGTCAAGCCCATCACCATCCAAAGCGACCCCTTAAGGTGCTTATAAAGATAGTAAAAGGCCCCTACCATCACGACTAGAGTGATGAGGGTAAAGAACCATTGCTGATTTTCAAGAAGTGAAAAAGCTGCACCTGTGTTTTGAAGATAGGTCAGGCTGACCACATGGGGAATAAAAGACTTAACGACACCCAGTGGAATGTTCTTGACTACATACCATTTGACCAACTGATCCAGTAGGACCAATAGCACAATTGCTACTGGAACCATTATTTTTCTCTTCATTTCTTACCTCTTTTGATCAAAATACTCTACCATGACCTCGACAAACTTCTCTGCTACAGGGGAGAGATCCATCTCTTCGCGTTTGACATAGACCATTTTATTGTCCAAGTTGTCTTCTAAAGGAATCACGGTAATACCATTCACGGACTGGCTATCTAAAAAGCCTGATCCTGTCGCATAAGCATCTGTCCGCTCCAAGATCCCATTCAAGGTGGCCCGGTCGGTTACATTGAACATTTGGGAGCTCGAACTGGTATCGACAAAATTCTCTGAATAATAGAGGTACTCATCTTTTTCTTGGGTAAAGCGAACAGTTGGCAATTGAGCTAGATCTTCCATGACCAGTTTTTTCTTCTTAGCCAGAGGGTGTCCCTTGCGAAGGTAAATATGAGTCTGAAAAGGAATCAAATCCACCACTTCAAGTCCTAATTTATCAACCCGTTGCATAATTCCCTTGGTATTTTGACGGTTGAGATAAATAATCCCCAACTCACTATGCCCTTGAGCCACTTCATCCAAAATTTGGACCGTCGTTGACTCAAAGATGCGGAAGTTTTTATTTTCCGGATAGCGGATCGAGAATTCCGTCATCAATGGTGGCAAGAAGTCATAGTGTTGACTAGAAATAGAGAATTCTTTCTTCTCTTCTTCAGGACTGGCATATTGATTTTGAAAAATATCAAACCCCTTAACCACGTCCTGCGCTTTTTCATAAAATTCCATTCCCCGACGGGTCAAAAATGTCCCCGAACTAGTTCGACGAAAAATTTTAAAGCCCAGTTCCTTTTCCAGATCGCGTACTGAAATAGACAAGCTCGGCTGACTCACATACATTTTTTCAGCAGCCTCACGAAAAGTACCACTATTGGCAATCGCCACTACATATCGTAATTGTTGTATATTCATTCTATTTTCCTTATTACAGTATCGATCTATTATACCATAAATTAGGGGCTGAAAGAAGAGATGCGTTTAAGAGACCTTCATCAAGTGAAAATAAAAAAACTGGAACTAAAACAGTTCCAGTTGATACTTATTCAATCACTTGAGTTTCAGCTACTTTCTTGTACCAATGAGCCGATTTCTTCGGATAGCGCTCTTGGGTTTCAAAGTCTACATAGAAGAGACCATAGCGTTTTTCGTAACCATTAGACCAAGAGAAGACGTCCATAAGAGACCAGATGAAGTATCCTTTGACGTTTGCACCATCAGCAATCGCATCCGACAAGACTTCCAAGTGTTGTTTCACATAATCAATCCGGCCATCGTCATAAACCGTATTGTCCACAAATTCATCTTTGTATCCAAGTCCGTTTTCAGTGATGTAGATTTTCTTGTAGTTTGGATAATCTTTCTTGACACGCATGATTTGGTCATACAAACCTTGAGGATAGATGATCCAATCCCAGTCAGTACGAGGTACATAGTCTGGAGCCACACGACATCCAACACCTTTGATTTGGTATTTAGAGCTTCCTTTTTCACCTTTACCGTTGTGGATGATTTCAGTTTCACCATCAAAGGCTTCCATCCAGTCACTCATGTAATAGTTAATTCCAAGGAAGTCGTTCAAATCTTTAGCTGCTTCAAGCGCTGCAAAGTCTTCGTCACGAAGATCCAAGCTACCACCATTAACTGAAAGAATGTGGTTTACACCTTCCATGGTTGCATCTGAATAGTGTCCAAGGTAAGTAGCATCCAAGATAAATTTGTTGTGGATGATATCTTCCAACTCAGCAGCACGTACGTCTGCAGGATTTTTAGGATCCAATGGATACTTAGTTGGAAGGGCATGAACAACCCCGATTTCACCTTTGTAGCCTTTGTCTTTGTACAATTTCACAGCACGCGCATGTGAAACCATCATATTATGGTGTGATTGGAAGACTTTGGCAAGATCATACTGAATCCCTGGAGGGAATTTACCGACCAAGTATTGACCATCACCAATTGGGCCAATTTCATTGAAGGTTGTCCAGTAGTTGACTTCTGGGAATTCTTCGAAACAGAAGGCAGCGTAATCTACAAAGTGTTCGATGTTTTCACGGTTCAAGAAGTCTCCATTTGAGTGAAGAGCCTCAGGGGTATCAAAGTGATGGAGGGTTACGAAAGGCTCCACATGGCATTTGTGGCATTCTGCAAATAGATTGTGGTAGAACTCAACCCCTTTAGGATTCACCTCACCATAACCAGTTGGGAAAATACGTGACCAAGCAATGGAAATCCGTATACCATTGACTCCATATTCTTCAGCTAATTGAAGATCTACTGGATATTTGTGATAGAAATCGCTAGCCGGTTCAGCGGTGTACCAATAGTTGTCAGCTAAGTATTTGTCCCATGCAACAGGGCCTTTCCCATCTGTATGAGTAGCCCCTTCTGCTTGATAGGCAGCTGTAGCGCCACCAAAAATAAAATCTTTAGGAAGTATTTTTGTCATTTTTTCACCTTTTTCTTGATTGGATCAAAGGAAAAGTGAGTGGAGAGGAGTTAGTGAGCCATCCATCTCCATCTCACTTATTCGTTCTTATTCTTCAAACTGTGCTTGAACAAATGCAAGGGCACCTTGTCCATCGCGTGTCAATTTAATGTATTGAGCACCTTCTGTCTTAGCCAGTTTGATACCTAGTTTATCTGTTTCTGCCTTCATGTCTTCATAGTTAGAAGCTACTTGAGGGGCTAGGATAACCAGGTCAAATTCTGGCAACATTTCACGGTGAGCACCATAGCCACCCGCTGCTGCTTTGACAGGAACATTGTATTCTGCTGCCGCCTTGTTCAAGGCATTGGCAAGGAGTCCACTGGTACCACCACCGGCACAGAGAACCAAGACGTTTGTTTCTTTTGTGATATTGTTTTGAACAGGTTCGTCTTCAACACCAGCTTTTTCAAGAATCGCATCTGCTTTAGCTGTATTGAAGTTTGCAGCAACTTTTTCTTTTAAGCTGTCGTTTGCTTTACCAGAACGTTCTTCTTCAAGAATTTGTTCATCATAAACCTTCACGAATGGATAGTAAATGATTACGTCCACTACTACTAGAAGAGCAGCAAGGATGAAGGAAAGAACTTGGAAGTTTGTACCAAGGACAATTCCAAGAGGTCCAGGCGTTACCCATGGAAGGTTGGCTGAGAAAGAGTTCATTCCCAAGGTATCAACAAAGAATTTGAAGATCCAGACGTTTGCGATTGGCGCAAAGATAAATGGAATGAAGAAAGTTGGGTTCAATACGATTGGAGCCCCGAAGAGAATTGGTTCGTTTACACCGAAGAAGGTAGGAACGACGGAAGCACGTCCAATCGCACGGTTTCGTTCAGATTTACACAACCACATGAAGAGGAATGGAACAATCAAGGTTGCACCAGTACCACCCATGGTAACGATAAACATTTGTGTCCCAGAAGTGATGACTTTATCTGCGTGTTGGCCTGCTTGAAGCAAGTGTAAGTTGTTATCAATATTTGCATAAGTGATCGCCGCAATCGCTGGTTCTACGATAGAAGGACCGTGGATACCAACAAACCAGAAGAAGGCATAAGCACCAAAGATAAGGGTAATTCCAAGATAACCGTCTGCCGCAGAGAACAATGGAGCTAGAAGTGTTCCGATAGATTCCGCAACTGTTACACCGATAGCACCTTTAACAATCAATTCAAATGCATACAAGAGAACAATTGAAACTGTGAATGGAATCAAATCTTTGAAGACTTGTGAAATATTCGGTGGAACCTCGTCTGGCATGCGGATCGTCACATTATTTTTCACACAGACCTTATAAACATTAACTGTAACAAAGGCTGCAATGAAGGCTGTCAACAGACCTTTTGTACCCATGAAGGCTGTAAGAATGCCACCATCTTTACCAGGTTCTGCTGCCATGAGTAGGAAACCAACCATAGAAGCGAGCATGGTAGAAAGGTAGTTAATTTGATTGGTTGCTGGCAGATCCCGGTTCATAGAATCGGTCAACGCTTTAGCAGTTGTTCCTCCAACAAAGAAGGCTAAGATCCCCATTGAGTAGTTGTATGGGGTCATCAAGAAGCTTTCCATCTCTTTTGACCAGTGGAAGCCCCAAGCATTTGGCACGTAGGCAATCAAGATGAAGATAGATGAGAAGAGGATCACAGGCATCCCTGCAATAAAGCCATCCCGAATCGCTCGCAAATATTTGTTTCGAGAAATCTTTTCAAAGAAAGGTTTCCCTTTTTCAATCAGTTCAATTAGTTTATTCATTATTTTGCTCCTCTTTTATATAGTTCAATCAGATGGTGAATCACGTCTTTTAATAAGATCGTTGTCATGAGATGGTCTTGACCATGCATCATGGTGATGCTATAGGGGATTTCTTCTCCTGCAGCTTCTTGCGCTAGCATGGTCGTTTGAGATTTGTGAGCCTCAGCGATACAGGACCCTGCTTCTTCTACTAAAGATTCTGCTTTCTCAAAATCACCATTTTCAGCAGCTTTTAATGCTTCCATTAATTTTGATCGAGCGTCACCGGCATAAGCGACAATTTCAAACCCAAGTAATTGGACTTCTTCTTTATTCATGTTGGTTCCTCCTTATGATACCTTTTGAAATTTTATAATAGACGTTGAATATGAAGGGCTAAATAGACTTTTTCATTAGGAGATATCTTAGCTCCAGTCTGTTCAGCGATGGTTTGGTAGATCTGATGACTAATCTCATAAGCCTTTGGATAACTTAGCTGGATCAGTTGTTCCATCTCGCTCAATCCTTCAGGATCCTCTCTTCCCTTATCTAGGGAGTCAAGGAAATAATTAAGATGGATCATAAAGCGATCATAGAAATGACTGTTCTCTTCTTTTCGTTTCAATCCATTTTGAGCTAGTTTTTCTTCTACAGCTTTCAAAATCGCTTGGCGATCTTGGACATCAGGATCCTGCTCATGAATGACTTCCCCTTGTGCATTGATGAAGTGATAGGCGATACGATTCACTTCGTCATCGGGAAATTGATCCAAGAGCCGCTCTCGAAAGATTTCAATCGCTTCCTTTGCGATTTTATAGGGAATCGGATGCATAGCAGACGCATCAGGTAGATCACTGTGTTTGTATCTTCCCTGTTGAACCGCCTGGTAAGAACAAAAGATGTGATCTGTTAGTGTCACATAGATATATTCTTGAACAGGATAGGCATATTTCTTAGACAAGGTATCAATCACTTCATAAGTGGTTGTGATGAAATCAAGAGGAACATCCTTTAGAAGGGCCATAAAGTTTTCTCTTGATTCATCCGTGTTTAAACGAAATACTTTTTCGACCTTATCATCAGCTACCAGATCATGTTTCTTTTTTCCAAAAGCAATCCCACTCCCAACAACAATTAACTCTTGTTGAAGCTCATTTTGAACCAAAGCAACATTATTGTTCATTGGATGGATAATACGATACATGAGGCTCTCCTTTGTAAAATTTGTTAAAAGCAAATAAAAATGACCACGAAGCAACTGAAAAACTAGCCTATGCTAATCATTCAATCTACTTGTGGTCACGCCTAATCTAACTTAGTAACGCTCACTGCTATTTAACTTATGAACTTATTCTATCATAAGTTTTTTATTTTGTAAACCCTTACAGCGAAAATTTTTAAACATTTTTTATAAAAAATAAACAAAGCCTAAAAATAATGAAGAACATTGGAAGGAATTTCTTCCTTCCAATGTTCTAAATGTTGCTTTAGGAGGCAATAACGATTTGTTTTTTACACGCGTTCTGTCCAAGGTGTTGCCACTTTAGCCAAGACCGCATTCAATTCTTCAATATTTTGACGACCTTCTGTACGAAGCCATTCACGAGCAGCTGCTTCTCCATCTTTGATGTAAGCTTCTACTGAACCTGCCCATGTCGCACGTCCACAAAGAACACCATTGAAGTTAGCACCTGATGCATGAGCAAATTCCAAAGTTTCTTGGAAGAGTTTTGCTGATACACCAGCACTGAGGTAGATGTATGGAAGATTTGTTGCTTCTTCTTGTTCTTTAAAGAAAGCAGCCGCTTCTTCACGACTATAGACAACTTCACCTTCTCCAAATCCTTCCACGTAGTTGACATTGACAGGAACCTCTACTTTCAATACATCGATATTGAAACGAGGATCTGAGAAGACTTTCATCGCTTCAATAACCTTACGAGGTTTCACTTTTGCATATTCAGCAGAGGTTGCATCTGCAATTCCTTCGTCATAAGCCAAGATTTCAAGGAAGAATGGAATGTCTTCTGCCACACATTCTGAACCAATGCGTTCGATGTAAGCTTGTTTTTCTTGGTTGAGTTCTTCTGCACTATCTACATCATAGTAGAGCAAGAATTTCACAGCATCTGCACCTTGTTCTTTGATGCGTTTTGCTGACCAAAGGTTCAAGCAGTCAGGCAAACGTTTGGTGCTAGATGTATCGTAACCAGTCTTTTCGTATGCAAGCAAGAGCCCAGCATCTTTGTCCAAGGCTTTCGTAGCAGGCAAACCATATTCTGGGTCCAACAACATAGAGGAAGCATATTTTGTCAATTCATCTGCTACAAGAACTTTCAATTCTTCCATTTGTGCTACAGTTGGCTCAGTGTCTTGGTATTTGGCCATCAAGCGTTTCAAAGCCCCACGTTGGTCGAAGGCCAAAGCTGAAATAACACCGTCTTTTGTACTAAGACGTTCCAAATAGTTGCGTTTTTGTTCTGTTAATACCATTTTATACCTCTTTTACGATTAATTGTTGATACAAGGCATCATAGTGCCCCATGTTGACATGTCCTGTTTGTGCTTCTTGCGCATTTAACATTCCAAGAACATTTGCTTTCTTGAGCAAGTCTGCGTCACTCTCATGATGATAGAGACCAGATGCAATCCCTGCAACAGTCGAATCACCTGATCCGACTGGATTGACGACATCAATCTTAGGAATATCTACCTTATAGAAGACATCTCCGTGCTTCGCAAAAGCGCCATTTGCTCCAAGGGAGACAATCACCCATTCGATGCCATCAAAGAGAGCATCCTGAAGAACTTCTTTTAAGTCTGCCACATCCTTACTCACTTCTTTTCCTAACAATTGAGATAACTCTTCATTGTTGGGCTTAATGACTGTAGGTTTGACATCTGCTTGAATAGCAGCTTCTAAAGAAGCTCCCGAGCAATCGAGCACGACTGGTTTTCCAGCTTCCCTTGCAATCTTGACCAAGCTAGCATAGTAATCCACTGGTAAACCAGCTGGAAGACTACCTGAGATGGCAACAACTTCCACTTGATCGATCAAGTGACGGTAATGGTCGAGGAAACCTTGCCCTTCTTTCTCAGAAATGGTTGGACCTTTTTCTAGGATTTCTGTTTGCTTGCCTTCGTGAAGGATGGCGATACAATTCCGTGTATCTCCAGCAATCTCAAAGAAACGTTCCTCTATCCCTTCTCCTAAATGATCGAGAATGAATTGACCCGTTCGACCACCAAGTAGGCCGGTCGCTGCCACTGGATCCTTGATCTCAGAAAGTACACGGGTGACATTGAGACCTTTCCCACCGGCTGTCTTACTCACCTCAGCCACACGATTGACTGTATCCAACTGGAGTACATCCAAAGGATAAAAGATATCAATCGAAGGGTTCATCGTGATCGTTAATATCATACGTCACCTCTTAGTCGTGGTATTCACCACGGTCCCATTTTTCAAGGAATTCTGTGAAGAAATCAGCATCCGCTTGATGGGCATTATGGGTTTCCACATGTTGGATCTTAGCGATCAATTTTTTATTTTCTTCAGTTGGTTTGTATTCTGCGTTGATGAATGCTTCAATAATATCGCACATGAGCAATTCACCAGTGATCTTACCACCAAAACCGATCACATTCGCGTTCAGTTCTTCTTTAGCATAAAGAGCAGTTGTCATATCGCGTACCAAAGCAGAACGGATACCAGGTACTTTGTTAACAGCATTGTTGATCCCAACACCAGTACCACAGATACAAACACCAAGATCAGCTTGGCCACTTGCTACAGCTTCACCGACTTTTTTACCAAAGATTGGATAGTGGGTACGTGTATGGTCATAAGTCCCAAAGTCGAGCACTTCATATCCTTTTGATTTCAAAAAATCAGAAACAGCCATTTTCTCATTTGTCACAATGTGATCACAACCAATTGCAATTCTCATTTGAATTCTCCTCTCATTAGCACATCTTATTCAACATATCGACACGGATTTGGTGACGGCCACCGTCGTATTTACCATTGACGAAGCCTTTGGCAATGTTCTTGGCCAATTCATCCCCAACAATTTCTGCACCCATAGTAATCATTCGAGAATTGTTGTGTCCACGTGTCATATAAGCAGACCGTTCATCTGAAACTTCTGCTGCTACCATTCCTTTGATTTTAGTTGCAACCATAAATGGACCAGCACCGTAAGCATCAATCACGATTCCAAGATTTTGATCGTTTTTGTTCACTTCGCTTGCAACTGCAAGTGTCACATCTACAAAATCTTGACCTTCAGCAGTTACATCCACAACATCAAAGTTTTCTTTTACAAGAAACTCTTTCACGAGATCTTTTAATCTTAATCCTGCAGCATCTGCACCAATTACAATAGACATGTCCTGTCCTCCTTTTGTTCGTTTCAGCAAATATCCCTGTTGTTAAATTTTCACAAAGAAACATTTTCTTACTTTTGATATTATATTACACCTATTTTGAACGAAAGTCAACATTAAATTGTTTATTTTCGAACATTTTTTAAAATAAAAACACCATATCCACAACAGATATGGTGTCAGTTTTCAAACTACATATGACGATTATTTTGCATTTGCAGCATATTCTTCGTTACGTTTGATCATTTGTTTTCTGTACCAAGCGAAGATTCCGATATAGAATGCCAAGAAGACAACTACACCAAGGATAGCTTTGATATCACCAGTTGTTGCGTTACCGATTGTCCAACCGAGCAATTTTTCAACTGGTCCTTCAAGAGTTGAGTGAGTAATCAATTGAGTAGAAGCTACCCCTTTAGGGAAGGCATCAACACTCTTAGCCAATTGAGTTGCAAATGGTGCAATCAATGTTCCTGAAAGAAGGAAGAGTGGCAAAAGAAGGCTTCCGAAGATGATCATACGGATCAATTTACCGCGTGTTACAACCAACAAGGCTGGAGTCACACCCATAGCGATGATACCTGCAAGTGGCAAGATACCATTTCCGACTTTAGAAAGAAGCACTGCTTCAATCAACATGATTGGTGCAAGTACGTTCGCACAAGCCCAGATTTCAGCACGACCAGCGATAAATGGCCAGTCCAAACCGATGTTGAATTTACGTCCTTGAAGACGTTTAGTAGCAACATTTGTAATACCTTGTGACAATGGTTCTACCGCTGCGATGAACCAAGAACCGATCAATGAGAACAATTCCAAGCAGACACCGGCAGTCAAACCAAGGCTCAACCAACCTTTAATAACCAATTCCCATTTGTCCGCATCTTGCACACCAGCAACTGGATGTGGAGTACCCATGATACCGATAACGATACCAAGAAGGAAACCGATAAAGAATTTAGATCCCCAGAAACCGATCTTCTTGTTCAGTTTAGCAGCGTCGAAGTCGTATTTATCAAGACCTGGGAAGAATTTGTCAAAGATTTTATCCAAGACCATGATGATTGGGTTCATCATGTAGTTCATGTGAGTTGAAGTCATAGGTGATGAACTTGGTGCATTCAAAAGATCATCAAATGTTGGTTTCATCAAGTCTGAGTTGATGATTTTCATAATCCCTACAAGGACAACTGCAAGAGTTGCAACGAAAAGTGAAACTCCTTGGCTGACACCGTTGTTGTCAGCATACCATTTGATCAAAAGACCAGTGATAGACAAGTGCCAGATATCGAAGATATCGACGTCAAGTGTATCAGTTTTCTTGATCGCAAGCATGATAACGTTGACGATCAACATAATCAACAAGAAGTAAAGTGTCCAGGCAGACCCCCAAGTAATGGTCGCAAGAGGCGCCCAACCAACGTCAGTGATATTCAATTGAATACCAGTGTTCTCAACGAATTTTGCAAGAGACGCTGAGAAAGCTCCATTCAACATACCGATGATGGCACCGATACCAGTAAGGGCGATGGCAAGTTTAATACCACCTTCAAGGGCTTTAGAGAATTTCACTCCAAACAAGAGAGCCAATAAAGTCAAGACGATCAACATGATGATCGGAGCACCCATGTCTAGGATGGGTTTGAAAAACTTATTGGCAAAATCAATAATGCCATTCATAATAAATCCTCCCGATTTATAATTTGTTATATTAGGCTTTAATCGTTCCCAATTTTATCATTGGATAACGCTTACAAACTGTTTTAAAAAAATATTAACTTAATCCATGTTCTTTAATGGCAGCTTCGATGTTATCAAAGACTGGCGCACTCATTGCTGGAATACGGAATAAAATTGGACCAGCTTCTACCACTGGAATACCAGGATCGAATCCCAAATCAGTTGCAGCAATTGGAGTAAAGATGTCATAACCTGAAATCAAGTCTTCATTGACGTCTTTGACCATGACAGCGTCACAACGCACATCATAACCGCGGTTTGACAACTCTTCTTCCAAGGCATTCTTAATTTGGTGGCTAGAGTTAACACCTGCACCACAGGCAGCTAAAATTTTAATCATTTGGATGTCCTCCATTATAAATATTTACGAATGTTTTAGGAAATAGTTTCCGTAATGTATTGATAAAGCTTATCTTCACTATCTAATTTTGATAGAGCTTCGAGATTTCCATTGGATGTAAAGAAATCCATCAGCTGGGCCAAAATATTGGTTTGGCTAGAGCTTGAATTGTTGATAATGAAGAATAAAAGTGAAACTTGAACTTCCTTATCTGGAGCAATCATATTATGGAAGGTTACGGGTTGATCCAAACGAACCACGACCACATTCTCAGTGAGATTATGGACAATGTCTGTGTGCGGGATCGCCACATTTGGTAAGTCCTTACCAAGAAATTCCATGTCTAATCCAGTCGGGAAAGACTTTTCACGCTCAATCAAAGCGGAACGATAGGTTGGTGTCACAATCTGTCGCTCTTCCAATAAGCTCGCTACTTGCTCAAAAAGATCTGTTTGATCCTTGGCATGTAGGCAAAATACAAGATCTTTGTTAAAGAGTTGATTTAATCCCATTGTTGCCACCTCCTTATCTAACTATTTATTTTATGGTTAGAGTATATCACTATATTGATTGATTGTCAATCATTTTTTGTCGTATTTTGTTTATTTTTGTTTATATCCCTCTTTAAAGCGCTTCCTAACCGTCATTTTCTAACATCCTTAAATAAGTAAAAAGAGAGTGGGACAGAAATCGGTAATTCGTTAGAATTCGATTTCGTCGTCCCACCTCCGCACAGTTGAGTAGGGCTGTAAAAGCTGATGAAATCAGCGTAGTAGAGCCCACTCAACCACTGCGTCTTGCTAGACAATCCAAAAATAATTGAGAGGCTAGGACTTTTGTCCCAGCCTCTTGATCTTAAATGATTTTCGTATAAAAGCCATATTTGTCTTTGATCTTTTTAGGAATGCTATCATCGGTAATAATGGCATTTAGATCTTCCACACGATAGAAACTGTAGAAGGAATAACTATCAAACTTGCTGTTATCGGCTACCACATATTTCTCTATTGCATTGTTTAGAATAATGGCATTGCCATTTCCTTCTTCTTCATTAGCTGTAGAGACACTATGGCCATCGATTCCATTGACCCCGATAAAGGCTTTAGAAACCTTGATTTCTTTCAAGAGTTTATTAGCAAATTGACCGACAAAAGTTTGCGTCTTCACCCGGTAACGACCACCAACTAAGATCAGGTCATAATTTGGGAAATCCTTGAGCTTCTCAAAAATTGGTAGGGAATTGGTGACGATGCTAATTTCTTTCCCTTCCAAATAATCTCCGATAAAGTCTGTTGTTGTACCAGAGCCAATAAAGACGGTATCCCCATTTTCGATCAAGTCTGCACATTTTTTGGCAATGGATCGTTTCTCATCAATATTGATCAGATTTTTCTCACTGTGAGAAGCTTCTAATAAACTATCTTTGACTTTTTTGTGGGCCCCACCATGTACGCGAACTAAAAGACCTTGTTTTTCAAGATCAATCAGATCGCGACGAATGGTCATGTCTGTCACCCCAAAAAGTTCCTTGAGCTCTTTGACCGATACCACACTTTTTCGATCCAGTTCCTGAAGAATTTCAACATGTCTGCTATCTTTCATGGTACTACTTCCGTTCCTACTATATTTGTCTCTATTATACTACTTTTTTCAAAAAACACAAATTCAAACATTATATTAACAAGAGTAAACATGATGTTTTTATAATAGATAAAAGAAAAAAGCCTTCCGTCAATCCGGAAAGCTTTGATTTATGCTATTTCTAGCTTCCTCACCTTAATATTTCAAGGATCGGGATAAAAAGGTTCACTGAACCTTTTTATTTTGCGATTGGGTAAACAGAAACTTGTTTAATGACCACTATCTAACATTTTGAGAAATAGCCTTAAAACCCTAGATAATTCAACCTTTTACGGTTAAATCAATCTGAAAAAAATGCGATGTTTATAAAAACTGGGTATCATTTTGGGTATCAATACCTCTGAAAACACGATATCTTATTTGCTGTTATAACCGACATTTTAAAAAATGTCTATTGTAATGGAAATACCAAACTACTTTATAGTTTTAGAAGATTACTCTTTACTTTCTAAAGCCTGTACCCTTGATACCAGATTGTTGAATTCAGCCTTAGTTGTATACCAGGTTTCAACATGATGGTTAGTAATATATGGATCATCTCCATTTTTTAACTTGGTCTCGATTAACGAATCAAGGCCCAATTCAAGGTGTTTTGTCTTGATGTTAGAGGTCATTTGTGCTTGAAGGGTTGCGTAAGTTGGAAATAAGGTGTAAGCCGTTTCGGTTTTTAGGTAAGGAACGAGATCTATAGTCTCTGTTTGTCCCCTGCTCTCAAGGTTAGCAATTCTGCTTTCAAGAGGGGCAATATCAATAATCTGGCCTTGTGTCTTATCCTTTAATTCTCTAATTTCACGCTTTATATTGCTGTCATCATAGGCAACAAAATTAATACGCTTTAAATAGTCTTCAACAGCTTTTTTGATGTCAAGCTGTGCCATTTCAATATCTTCTAAGTTATTGAAATGTTCTGTTGATTGTGTGACTTCCAGTCTTACAGATTGATCACTAGGAAACACATACTCTCCACATTGTACTTCTACTAGGTAAATCCCAGCAGGTAAGATTTTTCCAATATTAAAACTAACCTTTGAATTTTCTACGGTTGCATTGATTACCAACTTACCTTTTTGGTTTGCTAGCTTAATTGAAGCATTTTGGCCATCTAAATTAGTGATTTTATTATACTTGTAATCAAGTAACTCATATTCAAAAGTGGAGGAGAAGTCCCCTTGTTTAATAACTTCTCCCCCTTTTATCCGATTAAGATTAGTTGAATTTGATCTAATCATTCAAATCCTCCTTATTCTAAATCCCCCCACAAGCTGATACGGTTACCCTCTTCATCTGTCTGTCCGATTGCCATGTAATTACGGTTACCAGACTCACCAATGTACGAGATCCAACGATAGCCATTTGCTGATCCTTTATAGTCATATTGGACTTTTTCGTTAGCATCATAGACAGCCACAATCTCACTATTTAGGCTTGGCCCACGGCGAACATTGATGGCAGCATCTCCAACAATGAATGTCCCATTTTCTGGGATAAGTTCCATTTCATCATTTTTAGGAGTTTCGCTAAGCGGTTGGAAGTTTTCGCTAAGCGGAGTATCTGAGTATGGAAGATAGAACCATCCCTGCACATTTTCGAAACCACGACTATTAAAACGGGCAGGTCCACCCACAATAAGAGCATCAAGGTTGCCATCAATATTTTGCTCAACAGTTCTCATACTGTAACCGTCTGAATCTTCGATTACAGCTCCACAATGTCCAAAGTTTACACCGCCAAACCAAGCATCCATTGTGAAGAATGCCCCAGCTTTAGGATTTTTATCTGTAGGCATACGATGCACTTCTAAGCCTGCTTGTTCCGCTGAATCAAGCAATTCTGAAGCATTACCCCATAGATCAATACCAAAGAAAGTCTTTGCAGGATATGTGAGCAGATCAGCGCATTGTGTCCCTGCAAAACCATCCTTATCTACACCCA
>OGYG01001143.1_pt1 | contig 19271 bp, 23 predicted proteins | sample 1576481 | NCBI WGS metagenome assembly OGYG01 (sample SAMEA3541497, study PRJEB24748) | human gut metagenome | biome: human gut; feature: human-associated habitat; material: faeces | place: China | collected 2012 | reverse complement strand
GCCATAAATTTCTTGATTTTCTCCACATTTTGCCTCCAGTAAATGATAAAACTGATTTTTAACTGAGAATTTGCGTTTAAAGGCACCATAGACGGATTTTTATTGATTTCATGATAAATATGTCATTAAACTGTTAAAAATGCGCCATTTTTTAGTGCCTTTTCTGCGTTTTAGTACCATACGTTCAAATCCACCTGGTGTTTTCCAATTTTTCCTTTATCGGAGTACTGCCAGCATGGAATTTGCTTCCTTGGATACCAGCTGAAAAGCTGGTTGACCTTGGCATACTGCGCCACCCAAAGAGGAACATAGTCCGGTATACTCCTGAGTACCAGATTCTGCGTCAGAAAATTAAAGCTTGAGTAAATCCCCACATATACACCATAGCTATTTAATCTATTAATGGCAGCCATCACCACACTGGTCAGTTTTTCCGGAGAAAGACTTGACTGATTTTTATCTTCCACATCCAGCCATACCCCTGCTTTTAAATGCGTGTTGCAGAGGTCGGTAGTCAATAAGTGATTAATCCATTCCGCTTCTCTGTGCGCTGTGACTGCGTCGGTAGCCAGTGAATAGAAGTAAATGCCGATATCCATGCCGGCTTTCTTTGCGCCGTTGATATTGTCATAAAAGCACTCATCCATCACATGCCGGCCGTCTGATGTCGTTCTGCCGGCTCTCACAATGCAAAACTGCTTGCCCTGCTGTCTTGCCAGTTTGAAATCAAATCCTTTTTGCCATTTACTTACATCAATCCCCTGTTTCGTCATTATCATCATCCTTTCCTTTAACTGCCTCGTCTGGTCTGCCGTCCCCGTCTTTATCCACCAGATAGCGGGATAAAAATCCGATAACGGCGCTGCCGGCAATTACTGAATTAAAGAAATCTCGGAACGATTCAAGATTCGGCCGATGTGCAATAACTGCGTCGACTGTAAACCAGAAGATATACAGAAAAATCATGAAGAAAATCAAAAAAGCATAGAGGCGTATCACTTCCATGCTTTCTCTGACTTTCTTCTTTCTTATGATTTTCGTTCCCGTTAAAGTCCTCAGTACCTTCCCAAATATCCCTGGCATCTTGCCTCCTTACTTATGAGAAAGATAAATCCCAAGCAGATTGATTAGCAGACCTATGACTGTGCTGGTTATGGTTCCCACCTTGACTATGGTGGCCTTGGATTCATCCAGCCTGAGATTAGCTCTGCTGGCTTCCGATTCAACCTTAGTTACGCGGTCGGTTAGATCTATAAAGCTTTCATCAATCGCTATAAATCGCTCATTCGATTTTTCCAGCGTTACCAGCATAGTATCCAGTTTAGTTTCTACTCTGGTGAGACGTTCAATGAGCTGTAAAATCAGCCTGTCTTCGTGTGAAATCTGTTCCATGCATCTCTCCTTTTGCACTAAAATAACCTCCATATACATATATAGGAGGTCTAGAATATGAGATTACCAAATGGTTATGGTTCAGTTTATAAGTTGACAGGAAACAGGAGGCGCCCTTGAGTCGTGAAGAAAAGTATAGGAGGGAAGCAGAAGGCACTGGGGTATTTCGTCACTCAGGAAGAAGCTTTTGCTTTTCTGGTCGGAATCAATCGCATGACACCATAAGGAGAAATAACTTTTTCGTAAGCTCATTCTTAAGTACCACTCCGATTTTTTCAATTTTATATTTACAGTTTCCGTCTGTATGCTCCATGTTTTTCCCCGTTAACTATTCGTTATATATGTAAAACTTGAGTAAAGTTGTTCGATTTCTCCTGTGACCAAACTGCCAAATCGACCATCTTCTAGACTAAAAAGCCCTATACATCGATTGCTTCTGTTTGAAAACATAGGGGCGTTGACTCTATAAGTTGGTTTTGGCAATCCGGAGATATACACCGGACTTGTGCCATTAGCGGTCAAAAGGCCAGCAATATTAACGTATACCCACTTGCCCCTTTTAAGCCAATATGTAACGGTCGGTTCTGCAACCGATCCATTGGTTATTGTCAAAGTGCTTGAATCATGGTATTCTGCCGCCTCATACAAGGCCACCGTCTTAAACGTGACTGTGCCATCATCAGTTACACCCCCTATATTATTCTTAATGGTTGCCCAGTCTGGCTCATCAACTCCTGTTGTTCCTGCCTGTGTTACCACGATGATTGTCCCATACGGCAGATTTGAACTGGTCAGCACATCACCAGCGTTATATGTGGTATTCCGCTTGATGTAGTGATGAGTTTCTGCAATCAGTTCCTTAGTGTCATACTGTGCCGCCTTAATGGCCGCCAACACGTAAGATTTATTTACAAGTTCAATGTCAGTCTTTGGCGTACCGTCATAGGAAATTGGTCCTGTCACTGCGCCGCCAATCTTATCCAGCTTCTTGCTGGAGGCTGTGGTGATTTTGTCATCTGTGGCACTTTCGGGATCATACACACTCCACTTAACGGTGCCATCTGTTACAACACCATCTGTCCACTGTGGTTCTTCTTCAGATGATTTTCCGGCAGTTGTACATTTAGCTATATGCCCTGGCGGCATGTCAGGCGCTCGTACTATCTGCCCCACAGTGTAGTCAGTATATGGCTGCCAGAGCAGACAGTTCGCGAGTGACTTCAGCACATTATTTTGGTTGTCACAGTATCTATAAAAGTCAGCTACTGTAGTATAGTTAGACTCTGACCTTTTATGGTTATAATCCTTAAATTCAAAACATTTATTTATCATAAGTTTCTCCTTTTAAGCAGTACGTTTCCAACGGTAAACTACTTCGTACGGTTGCATATTATTGTGTGCAACACCAGAACCCAAAGTGTTAGTAGTAAATGTATGGTGGTGGTTGCCGGCATAGTTTATATGATTACTTGTGATTCCTGAATCTGTATAATCATAATCTCCTGATGTGTATACAGGGATTTTATCGGAACCAGAGGAGCCTACCCACTGGAATCTACCCAAGTGATTATGTAAGCCTCCATCACTTGTAGTCCCTGAGAAGCTGTGTGGTGGAAGGTTCTTAATTTCCAGCCCTGTAGCCTCTTCACCTCCCTTGTCCCCTGCATTGTAGACTGTCCCTGTGCTTGCTGTACCGGCAGATACCAGGACGCGCCCGGGGTCCATAGCTTCCCAAGTACCGCCGAACAGGTCAGCAGGAGACTGGTCAGAGGTTGATTCATAAATACTCCCTACCGGATGAGCATCCAGCTTAGCCTGCTTATAAATATCTTTGAGTAACTGTGCCATTACTGCCGGAGTGATGGCCTTATATTTATCTGTGCCTTCAGTTATGTCATCCATAGAGGCGCTGGTTATGGTCTGCGGTACCAAGATATAAGATACTGTGCCATCGTTGAGTGATTCTCCCACGTCGCCCCATGCTGGTTCCGTTGAGGCCGTAATCCCTCCAGTCGTGACTTTCGCCACAACGTTAGGTGTCATGTTTGGAGAGCCGATAATCTGGCCATCAGAATAAGAAGTGTTAGGCTGCCAGATAGTTGACTTCACTACGTCCCCAAGCACATGATTCTGATTTTTCAGCCATTCTTGAAACTGCTGTTCTGTTGTTCCTTTAGAAGGATTATCAGCATCCGGATAGTCCAGAATGCCATCGGTAGTTAAAAGTTGTTCTATTGCCATTAAGTTCCCTCCAATGTTTCATTAACGAACCCTTTCCATGTTATGTCTGCAGTCCCTGCTACCTGTTTGCCACTCGAATTTAACAGTGCAATTCGGCAAGGTGTCTTACTAAGTATCTTCACATTTACCGCATCATCATCCTCTATCGCGTCGATGTGTACTGAGGTAGTCTCATAAAACGGTGTAGTAATTGGAAGCTCAAGACCTTCTGCAGGGATTGATAAGTCTTCAAAGTGTTCCTGTCTGTCCGGCACATCGATATAAGCATGAAGCCCCTTGATAATGGTTTCCTGTAGAGAACTGTTCTTTGATTCAATACGAATTTCTATCTGTGCCCCTGCTCTGACTTCGAGCTTATCAGACCACTGCTTCCATAGGTCTGGAGAATCATCCCAGAAAGATGAGGTGTCGGAGTCCCACATAGCCGAGGTATCATCATCTGCCCATTGTGCGGAGGCTAAAGCCAGCCGATACAGGACCACGGCAGGGCCTTCAATGTCGCTGGAAAGCCAGAACTGCCCAGAAGCAGGTGCCATGAAGTTAGCAGAAGCAGTATAGGCCTTAAAAGACGCGCCCCACATCTTGGTTTCCGGGCTATGCCACATTGTACGGCCCTTATCATGCCATATGGTCGTACTATTTAACGCATGGATATATCCATCAGACAGAACGGTACCTGTGTGCGTCATCTTTTCAAAGCCATTAGTACCAAAATCTGCATCAAATAGCACATTTTCCTGCAATAAATCGCCCATATCTAACAGACAATAAGCAAAATTTTTAGACTCATTTCCGTTGCCGTCCACGGCCTTTATCATGACCGCATGAACACCCGGACGAACAGTCTGCGTTTCGTATGGCTGAGATGTGATAAGACCATCCTGCACAGGGAATCCAGTTTCCCAATTCAATTCTCTACCTTGGGTGTACTTTAGGATGAATCCTGCAATATCGTTCGGTTCTGGGTATGTAAATTTCCACCAGTAACGGCGAATGGAGGATGACATTTTTTCAACATTCAGTACTTCTACATCCGGTGGCAAAATCTGTACTGACTTAGGCTCAAATGTGTAAGCCTGTACTTCTGCAAGGCTCTGTTCCTGCCCGCCGAAAACATTAAATGATGTCAATTTAAAATAGATTGTGTGCCCGACATAAGAGTTTCGAATCCCTGATTTAAGAAATGCCTCATCACATCGCGCAATAGACGTCCCCTTAGTGTGATAAGCCGCTTCACTGCCATATTGCCCTCTTATGAGCCCCGACAATTGCCAGTTACCGTTATCCAACAGGGGGGCAGTCTGGTAAGACAGAGCCTCGCCTCCGACATACATCACTGTGTCACCATGTTCAGCACTTTCTAGATCCACTGACGTGAATTCGCCTTGATTAAGTGTCATTTCCAAGCTGGTATCAGTTGCATTCAGACTTTTAGCCAGAACGCCATATCTAGCTTTGTAGTCAATAGTGCCAATGCGGCTATAGTATTGATTGGTATCAGACACCCATACGGAGCATCCGCCCCAGTTAGGATTCTTTCCCCACGTCCCTATCCATACCTCATTATCAGCGTTCGTCATAAGTGCTGGAGGCTGAAATATCATTGGACTTTCGCAGTTCCCGGGGCTTGGATTAAAATCAATTATTGGCCGCTCATTCTCGTGCACATTATATTCGGCCTCGTTATATACGCCCTTGGCACGCGAAATTGCTGTGAAGGTCAGTATACCATCGGTACCTTCTACGACAGAATCAATCATTACTGGCTGATTACCTATTCCCATAGCCGGGTCAGTCAGCATAACCAAATCCCCGGGCTCCAGCCGGCAAAATGCCCAATCAAGCTTAAAGGTGTACTTAACTCGTTCATACTTATATTTTCTGCACAATTCTTCTGCCAGTTTTACCGCTCTGGTTTTAGTGTAAAGGTAGTGAGCCTGTATTGTGGACGATTGTCTTACTCCGAATTCTTTAATATCGTCGTTATCCTGATAATTTACTATTTCCTTTTCGTAGGAATTAGAACGATTTAAAAATTCTACCGATACACGATTATAGATTTCAGATGAGTCTTTTCTACTGTAAGAAATGCAGACCCCTCCAGATTGCGGTATAAAATCGTCAGGGGTCAGGCTGTATCGAATTTGTTTATCCGGCTTCCACCTGCCAACAGGCCTGTCGGCTCGAGGGACGATTTTAAGCCTGTCGTTTGACCAGAAAACATAAGCGTTGGTAATGTTCGCAATATCATTAATTGTCTCTCTGGCTGCCTTCGCGTCCAGACTGTCAGAAGGCGTAGAAATGAGCATGTCCGATTCTTTACAGTAAGAACGATAATTATCAATTCCGTCAACCTTAAGAGAGCCAAGTCCCACTTTATCAAGGATATACAAAATGTAGTCAGCAGGATTAACATCCACGCCATCCCCTGTATTAAGAAGTTTACCTTTCACTTCAAAGTTATAAGCAGCCATAGATCCGGAATCGTCCAAATCAATGCCCCCTGCCATGTACGCCAGATTCTGGTAAGAAAGCGCCTTGTTTGGATGTTTTCCTGAAACATAGGCCCAGGGTTTCTGGTCAGCAGTACCAGGGAAAAGGGTAAGGCCTATATCCTCGTTGGGATAAGTATATAGATTTTTGTCTTTCCATATCTTTCCAATACCAGAGATAGGACCTTCACATAGAGCCATAATGGTAGCCACTGTATAGGTATAGGTTATTGTGGTGGTTTTAGACCTTCCACCCTTCCCGGCTTTCTGGCTCTTCTTGTGTTCATGTGCGGTAAAGTCATCATAGTAAATTATATTAGGAGACCCACGCGTGGTCCCCAGTATTTCCGGTACCGTTGCTCCATATTCTGCGGTTGAGACCGTAAAATTAGAAATTTTATCAGCACGTGTGGTCGTATTTTTACCTTTAAAAAGGCTCATTTAACCTCCCCCTTAAAGCGATATACTCCATGCAGACGGCTATTCCCATGCGCATCCAGGAACATCACATCATTCAAGTCGGTCATAACCACTCCCTGTCCGATTAAAGCGTGGATTATGTGGTTATCCCCTACATAAATACCACCATGAGAAACACATCTCCCAAATCTATACAACAAAAAATCCCCTGGTTGAATATCAACCATAGAGATTTTGTTGCAGTATTTTTCGACTACCTTTAAGAACCACTCTGTACTGTGGTGCAAATGCCATTCGTTGGAATAGGGTGCAATCTGTATTGCTCCTTTTTTTATGCGTCCCGTGTTTTCCAAACAAGCAATGAGCAGCATTCCGCAGTCAACGCCCTTCCCTTTTACCTTAGCCTGATTAACGTGCGGAGTGCCAAGCCATGTATAGGCTTCTGCTACCATTGAATTCATAAAAGCACCTCCTTCAATGGAACGAATGGGGCAATAACCGACGCAGAGTCTTCATCGGTCCGAGATGAAACCTTTCCTCCACTCGTCGAGTAAGTACCCTGTGGGTAAAATCTTCGTCTTGGGAATTCCTGAGACAACCCCTGCACCTTACTTTTTACGGTTAACTGCATTACTAAACCGCCACAACTCTTTACTTCTGTAGTCCCAGAGAATAAGTCAACCACTCCGATTATCTCACCAGAATAATTAAAAAAGCATCTTGAGAAAGCAAGTGTGGCACGGTCAAGTGCCCCATCATGGGCCGCTAAGAATACGGGTTTATCACCAAGTTTATCTTCGGTCGTAGCGTACACACTGACTGTCATGGAATCAACTGAAATCACATTATTCAGCTTCGTCTGCTGTCTCTTTAGCATAAGTGCATTATGCAAATAAGTTCGCCCATTCCAGGTGATATCGTGGTCTGCATCTGTATAGTAGTAAGATTCATCAGTATACAGAGTAAGTGTATATAAATCGTTGGAGAGCAATTCTTTCTTTGTGTTAAGATAATCGCTCAATGCATCTGTAACCATCTTCACTATCTCACCACCTTCAACTTAACTGACGCAGAAAATATGTCCTTATACAACTGCTTAAGTGTAATTTTGGAATCGCTGAAGCAGACTTTCCAATAGTACTCGTAACTGGCGGTGCCCGTTGCCTTTGTATCGGGCTGTGTTGTGAAAACTATAGCACCACGATCAACCGTATATGAAGAGGCGTCCTGTAATACATTGTCTACATAAACGGATAGCATATCGGCATATTCTATCGGTTCCTGCTGGCCATGCATATGGGCCACAAGCTGAAATGAGCCGTCCGTGTTCTGTGCCAGGCGTAGTTTGTCAGCCTTATAGCTTTCGGCATCCTTGTAGAAAAAAGAAAGTAACGAGCCTTTGCATCGAGAATAAAAAGCAAACAGTTTATCTCTTTCTTCCACAGTCAGCGCAGGGAATTCTAGATTAAATTGCCATGCAGGGAGCGTTTGATAAGACATCGCCCTGCGCTTCCCTGACGCACTGGTCTGTTCGTTCACAGCCCATGACTGAGTCACCTCACTGGACCATTTCACCCTTTTCGGATTAATCGGGAACAACAAAGCCATTACCACACCCCCGCTTCTGCTGTAAAATCTCTTGTCCCATCCAGTAGCTTCTGCTTTATCTTGTCTATCGCACCTCGGGACAGAAAATCGTCAAAAGAAGCCGCATCTAACGTACTGATATTCAAGGTTAAATTTCTCCCCTGTGGGATTTCTCCCGGAACGCCTCCCACACTACCGCCAGAAGCAAACGCCGGATAACTGCCAGAATTCAGCGCATCCAGCGTAGTACGTCCAATCTGCGCGGCCGCATCGGCGTTGATGACGTATTCCCCATTGGAAAGCAGTGCCGGAATGGAATCGCTGGTACTGGTTCCCGGGCCTATGATAGCGCCGCCTTTGGCCTTCTTAAGCACAGACGCTCCGGCTGAAGCTATACCCATCTGATCCGCCACAGTAGCACCGGCGCTGTAGGCAGTAAACGGCATAGCGGAAATCATGGTGGCAGCTGCCAATTTAGCCTGTGCGGCCGCCTTGGTCATGATGGCCGATGTCTGCGCCGCCGTGGAAGCGGCTTCCGCCTTGCCTGCGGAATCATTCAGCGTGCGGATGATCCCCAGTGAACTAATCCACTTCTTAAGTGCTCCCTGAACCAGCTGCTGAAGAATCGTCTTGGCCAGGTTAGAGAACACTTCGCTTAAGGATTTAGCCTGCATAATCCAGTTAGTGAGCCCTTCCGCCAGCGCGTCCTGCATAGACTGTGCAGTCTGCATCATTACGGTCTGCATGTAATCCGACCAGCTGGAAGCATTAAGCATCATCTGATCATGCATAATCTGGCGCTGTTCAGACAGTTCATTTTCATGAGCCAGAATGGAAGCATAGGACTGATTGGTGATTTCATCCTTCTGGTTCATGATTTCCACATAATCAGACAGAGATTCTGAGTTATTGGCCTTATCCTCTGCCTGCTTAGCCTGGTCTAATGTCCGGCGGTAGCTGGCCGCCTTCTGGATGGCTTCCTTCTGGATAGCCAGAATACTATTCTGCGCATCCTGTTCAATTCGTACCTTGTTGTCCGCTACATCCTTAGCGTTAGCCAGTGCTTCCGCCTTTTCTGTAGCGTATTTAGTTCGGAGTTCCTCCAGTTCACTGCGGGTATTATCCAGTTTCGCAGAAGACAATTCTTTATTATCTCCCGGCTTTTTCTGTAAATCCGCAATTTTCTGTTCGAGTTCAGCTTCTTTCTGCTTAAACTCCAGCGTTGCGGAGCCAGTATCGCTGTACTTTTTAGCTTCCTCTGTGGCCTGCTTTTCATATTCCTGAAACTCCCTGAGGCTGTCACCTATGTCTTTTGCCTTCTTATCCGCGTCAGCCATAATCTTTTCAAGGGCTGACAGATCTTTGGTGTCCGCTAACGCTTTAATCTTAGCGTCAATTTCTGTTCCTTTTCTAACTCCGTCAAGCCCCTGCTTGTACGCACTGGCAATCCCTGCACCTATCTGCGCAAGTACTTCCTTACGAAGCGGAATAACGGCTTCGGGCCCAGCTTCGCCAACAATAGCTGGCGTACCATGCTTAAGCGTCCCGCCATTAGCCAAGGCTGGAATTCTACCACCTACAAGTCCTCCGGAGGCCATACCAAACACGCCACCGAATGCAGACGGCCTGCCGGTTGCAGTACCTGAACTGGTAACGTGTTCAGCAATATTCTTGGTCACGTTAACCACGGCATCTACTGGATGGGAAACTGTATCCACAATACCCTTCCAGATATTTTTCAGCTTTTCCACACCAGCCTTAAAGGTGTTTACTATATCGTCCACGACACTATGCCAGGCATTGGAAATGGTACTGACCGCATTAGCAAACCACGATTCAATACTTTTACACCCCTTCTGCACCGCTTCACAGCATGTTTGCCAGCCTGCCTTTATCTGGTCAATATGCTGATAAGCATACAGCAGAGCTGCCACAATCACCGTCAGTACCAGATTTCCCCAGTTACCAGTCAATGCATTGATTATGGCCTGCGCGGCTGCCACGGCAAGCTGTGCCGCCCTTACAATCATGTAGGCAGCCGCTAGATTACCAATGAGTTCAATTACATCAGCAATCGCGCCATACTCCTTCTCAAAGGCCTCGCGGAAACTCATGTTCTGCATAAGTGTCTTGATATATTCCAAGTCCTGCCTGAACTTTCCAACAAAATCAGACAATGCAGAGCTTACCCCCTGTACATTAAATGCTTTGCTGATGATGTCACCTACACTGGCCATGGTGTTGTGAACCACTTCATCCAGATTGGAAAAGGCGGCAGATAACGTACCATTCATATTGGCCGTTGCCCCCGGGCACTTAGTCTGCATGGACTGGAAAAGGGTATCAATAGCTTGCTGAGTCAGTTCGCCCTTTGAGCTCATTTCCTTGAGCTGCGCAACAGGAAGCCCCATGGATTCAGAAAGCAGCTGCCATGCCGGAATACCGGCGTTAATAAGCTGCATCATATCCTGCTGACCAATCTTGCCGGACATCTGCATCTGGGTAAGTGCAAGGTTTGCGCCCTCAATCTGTTCACGGGTAAGCCCATAGGCCGACCCCACGTCCACAATGGTCTTCATCTTCTGGGTTGCGGAATCCGCACTATCCCCGATGTTTACCCACTGCTTGGCCATGTTCATCAGATCATTGGAGTCATAGGCGGACTGTTCGCCGATGGTCTGTATGTTCTTAATCAGCTTATCGGTCTGTTCCTCCCCTATCTGGAAAGACAGGCCTTTCTTAAGCAGTTCCACACTAGCTGACGCATCCAGACAACTTCCCACGAAATCCTTTATAGCAGTAAAAGTAAAGGCCCCCAGAACAGCATTCTTAAGACCGTTCAATGTACCCTGTAAGTCCTCTACCTCATTCCGGGTATCTTTGACTTCACTCCCTGCGCGTTTAGCCTTATCGGCCATATCCTTGAAGCCGTTACCATCGACCTTCGCTTTCCCAAGTGACTGGGTAGAACGCATCAGAGATTCTGTGTTATTTTCCACACGTTTTATCACCGATGACGCATTGTCTACCGCATTAAGTGAAATCTCTATATTATGTCCTGCCATGTTTTCCCTCCTTTCTCTTCAACTCGGTTTCCTCTTTCAGTTTCTTAAATGCCTTTATACTTTCCTCATCCGGTGCTGACAAGGCGAAATCGGCTGGGAGAAGCTTAGGAAGTGTTATGGCTTCCTTTGGCCCTCTCATGGAGTAATTAATCACCGGAAGGGTAACCAGCGAGGCGGTAAAGATTCTGTCGTTCTTCGTTCGCCTTGCATAGCCGGCAATCCGGGCATTTAGCTCCCACGGGGTACATCTGGCGATTTCATCTCCCGTCATAGCCAGCTCCCCATAGCATACCGGCAAAACAATATTCAGATAGTCAGTAACCGTATCGACTTCTATCTGTGATGTTTTGCCGTTTTCCCGTTTTTTGAGGAATTATTTTCAGACAGTTCCTTTACATCCTTATCCTTAACGAACTGTTTCAGCAGCTTATCTGAAGGCTTCTTTCCAAGGAAGCCAGACAGGGCAAAGGTAACAAAGAAAATCTCTGTCAGCTTTTCCAGTCCATATTCACGGCAGAAAGCTGAAATCAAAGATTCTGCATCCTTCTTTTCCATATTCTGACCGCCCCCTTTAAGCGCGATCCAGAAGGCAGTTACCAGTTCATTCAGCGTCGGGATTTCCCCACGGGTAAACAGGGTATTAATATTCCCCAGATACTTTTCCAATTCCTGAAGGGAAGATAATGAAAAAGCGAGCGCATATTCGCGCCCGCCAATCATTACCTTGACCCGTCTTGTTATCTTGTCAAGGTTGTACATCATCGATTATCTCCTTTACACACCAGTGCCCGGGGTTGTGGCAGCCTTTACATCATCTACGGTCTTAAGTTCACTATAAAACTTCGGTGCTCCCTTACCATTCATCTTGACCTTTACAGTCACTACATCATCATGCGGTGTGCTGTCGCTGTACTCCGTAATGGAGTAGAAATTTCTATCAGCCGTACCGGAACGGGTAGCGAATCGGCAGATGTCGACTGCTTCGCCTTCCAGGAATGCCAGCTTAAGCTGTTCTACCCCTTCATCCCCTACGGTGGCCACCAATTCCATATCCAGTTCACTGGACTTAAGGCCGGGAAGCACTTCGCCCCATCCGCCGGAATCCTTGGAATCCGCCTTAATGCTGTCCGCGGTAAGGCTCAGGTCACCGCTCTTCTGACCACCAATCAGACACCACTTCGGGGCGTCATAGGTAGCCGATTCACCAAAATTGATATACACCAGTACATCCTTCCCGGCCAGCTTCTTAACCACTGAACCGTCAGTTACTCTGTTCTTGCTCATTTAATCCTCCTCATAATCTTCAAATTCTACACGATAGGTAATATGGCTCGCTCCGGCCACAGCCTTCACCGCCGGAGGAGCAAACTGCACAGATTCCACTCTGGCACGGATTGCATGCCCGCCCAGTGTGTAATCATCCATCAGCAGATCTTTTACCTTAAGCGTCACGGACTCTACCTGCTTTTCCGTGTCCTTCCCACCGGACAGGTCCGGGGAAATAATCCATAAATCAAATACCGCCGTCCCCAGGGGGCCATCTTTAGTAAAGTCGCTGTACTCAATATGACTCGAGCACAGATAGCCTGTCAGCTTATCTGGGAAGGCAGGCCCCGCCAGAGACCAGACCCACGGTATCGAGGTGTTATCTTTTAACTTCTGCAGAATGAAATCGTCCAGAAATAAAATCTTATCCATCAGCCTCGGGATAATCGGATTACCCCTACACCGCCTTTCCCGGAACTGTCAGCATCAGAGAAAGCGAAATCGCTATAGGATAGCCCGGATTCCATCTGCTTAGCTATATCAGCGTACATCTTGTACTTACGATAGTAGATATCCTCCGTATTGATACCATCCATATAGGCGGTCGAATCGCTCCCCAGAAGGGAAGAAGCCATCTCACGCAGAGCCAGTACTTCACATAGCCGTCTCACAAAAGCGGTCGGAGTGGTGCGCATTTCGCTTTCATCTACCCCGCAGTTGGTTGCCAGACGGGTCATGTACTGGTTAGCAAAGTCAATACACTTACTGTCTGCCGTCATCACATTGTCAGACGCTGAATCAATAAACCGCATGCCATCACCTCACTCACCCAATGTATCCGCCAGCTCGTTCACGGCGTTTTCTATTTCCTCATCAAAAATCTTATCGATTTCCGCTGAGTTATCATCCAGCGCGTCATACAAAAACGGGTCGCCCTTGTATCCCGGATGATGAGAAATCTTAGAAAAGACAAATCCGCCCTTGCCCGGCCAGCGGAGCACCCGCTTATTTCTGGGGCGTATCACATGAGCCCTTGAACCTTCATGTACACACGGACCATAATCCGCCTTACGCTCATTAAGAAATACCACGCCGTGGAAACCGCCGTCAGTCACTTCCGACTGTACGGCGCGTTCCAGTGTTCCGGTCCTTGAAATAAACCGGTGGTGTATGGTGGCGTAGTTGTGAAGCTTGCTCACAGAGCGCTCCATGGCGTTCTTTATGCTCCGACGGAGAATCCCTTCTACGTCACTCATGACAGACCCTTATTAAGCGCTGGTATGGTCAGCGGTCAGGCATGCCAGGGCGTTCGGCTGTACGACCTGTGCGCCGTATACACAGAGACCACGTACCAGATCGCTGAAGGAAGAGGATTCACGCAGTGCTTCGGTCTTGATGAGCTGCTGTGCAAAGGAAATGGCGGTATTGTTGCCAGCCAGAATCTTATACTTAGCGCCGGAGGTGCTCGGTACGTTATTGGACTGGTAAATATTAAATCCGGCAGCGGAACCGATATACCCATTGCCCAGAACGGCATCAGTCTTGGTAGTTCCGGCAGCCACGAAGCGGTTATCCTTCAGCATCAGGCCATAGAACCAGCTCGGTACAACCACCCAGCGGCCTTCAGTGGGTACATTGGCATCATCCAGTGCACCCTTGAGGTCTACCAGGTTGCCATACGCCGCGTCGGCTGTGGTAATGCTGATTGGAGTAGTAGAGGAACCAATCTTCACACCAGCGGACTTATGGAAAGAGGCGATGTACTGGTCAATGACGTCACGCAGTGCATAGGAAGCACGTGCCATAGCGCCGTCTACCAGATTCACATTGGCCTGCGCAGCATCCACATCATCCACATGGAAGGCGAAATACTTCTGCTGGTCAATGTGGAGTTCGGTCGGGGTGCCGTCGATTTCATCCACGGTAATCGGGGTACCCTTTGCGTAATCCTTCACGGCCACATTGCCAATCTGATTAATCTTTACGGTATCTCCATAGTCGCGGATATCGCCTTCATAGTCTCTGTTGCAGAGGTTGCCATATACCAGAGCCTTGTCGAGATGTGCGAGAAGTCTTGCTTCCCAGATAGTCGGAATAAAAGTAGAAATAGCCATTATTCAGTCACTCCTTTTTTAATTGTTTCCCAATTCTTGTTAATTTCTTCACGGGACATCTTACGTATGTCCTCCATACTGAAATGCTTACCGGCATTTCCCAGCGGCCCATGCGATCCGGCACCGCCCTGAGAAGTGCTCTTGACTGCCCATGCATTATTCTTCAGCCACGCATTGACACCGTCGGAAATAGATACGGTCTTTTCCCCGCTCTTAAATCCCAGAGTGTCATCATCACTTACCACAATAGCGCCGGTCAGCGCCGGAAGGGTTGCATACTGTTCCGGGTTGACGGCATTCCCCTTGGACAGGGCACTGATGAGCTGGGAGCGGGTCGCCGTAGCAATGCGCTTCTGCTTTTCTGCCTCTGCTTCCTTGGTACGTGCCTCATACTTGACTGTCAGGTCGGTAATAGATTTCTCCAGTGTATTCATCTTACTGAGCATGTCAGCTGGTGTAGTGTTCGTCTGTCTGAGTCTTTCAGCCAGTGCGGAAAGGGTTTCTGCCTGCTGTTTTCCGGCTTCTCCATTCTGAAGGTTTAGAGCTTTCAAAATTTCTTCCTTGGAAATTCTGTTTTCCTTTGCCTCATTACGGAGGGTGGTGAATTCCTTTTTCAGGGAAGCTACGGCATCCGCTCCGCCTTCCACGCCGTTAAGCATTTCATAAATCTGTGCAAGTTCCATTGTCTGAATGGTCCTTTCTGCGGGTCTACCGCCAATAGTTAAAACAGGGTCTTCCTGCCTTATCCAATAGAAAAGAACCGTTCTTTAACGTCTGCGATTCTTTGAAAGACGTATAAACAACTCAAAACTGTTCCTGTCAATACAAAAGCACCCACGTTTGTGAGTGCTTAAAGTCAATATTTTTTCTCCTTATTATCATTTTCACCCTTTTTAAAAATAGAATCTACTACTTTAGGTGGCGGCAAATGATATTTGGCTCGCAATTCGCTAAACTCCTTGTTGTGTCTTTTTTGCATAAGCTGTAATTTTCTTGACAGTTTCGTGCTCTCCTCTGTCCACGGCTTAACATGTATAAACTGTTTAAGAATTTCTCTGTGCTCAGCAGCAGCTCGTTTTATAAGGTCATCTAGTGCTTCTTCATAATTCATTCTTTACTTTAACCTCGTCGAATATCAAGCCTTTTAAATTTTTTCCCAACCATATTGCTATGTCTCGTTGCATGTACTCAATTGTGTCGCCGGACTTCCAAACTTTGTCCAATACTGCGTAGTATGCTTCATTATATAGTGTTAATAATTGCCCCTCAGGCAATGGCAAGCCATTATATTCAATGAAATAATGTCCTAAGCCACTTATTACTTCTAATCGTTTTATTTTGTATTTAAAAAATGCAGAAAAATCAGCAAGGCTAAAACAATCTCCATAAATATCCCTATTGCCAGGATGATTATGAATAACCACAGCTCCTTGTAATTTATGACCTAGAACGGAAATATCTACAATATCCGAGTCTCCGATACAATGATAAACTTCCCCATCCACTGTAACGACTAATGCGTGTTCAACATCGTCGCCCATGTGTTCTTCACAAAAACGACTAAATAGCTCCTTTACGCCTTCATTATCATTATACGCTATATCCGGTTCCTTGACCACGGTTACATGGCCCTTACTGTACGGTGCATCATCACTAGCCAGTCCATTAAATACATTCAGCTCACTCGCATATACCTTCTCATAATGGCATAAGCAGTGTGGGTGTGCTGGTAGTTCCGGGGCCTTATCCTTTGGGAATATGCCTGGACCCAGTCCATAAGCATCTACCTTCGCATATTCATCGCAAATATCTTCTGTCGGGTGTCTTGTACTCTCTACCCACCGATAGGCCACTACATCAGGGTCATCCATGGTATCTTTCAGAAATCCCTGATACCAGGCACGGGCGGATTCTGTTCTGGCTATGCGTTCGGCCACGTATCTTGATTTCTCTTCTACTGCCGTTCGTATGGCTCTTTTCAGTGCCTTGTCAGAACACGACTCTACTGCATCCAGTAATTCCTTGCAGGATGTCTTCAGCGCCCTGTTAGGAGCTCCATTCTGTGCCAGACGGTCAACCATACATCTTACCTTCCTCACAAGCTTCTGCAAGGCGATAACATCGTTCTTACCCAAATCAGAACGCCGGGAGAAGTTCACCACATCCTGCAAATACTCGGGAAGCATCTGCTTTCTTACCACGTTATCCGTAGTATTGTACCCATCATAAAGGGCCCTGGCCGATTTCATGGCATGGGTCCCTTGTTTGAGCTGGTCTTTTATGGTGTTTATGATATGGTTCCGCATGGCCTTTGACGTGCCATGCAGTTTCTCGGATAGTTTCATCCCTGACGGGTCCCACGCTTCATCCAGTGGCGTAGATTTCCCCGCAGTGTAAGAGCCGGCACCAATGACAGCAGATGACAGCATGGCATCCTTTACCGCCTTAGTCATATAGGCCTTGAAGTCTGTTTCTTTCAATGCCTTATCTACTGCCTGAGCCGGTGTCATCCCCTCATCCAGATACTTCTGAATCAGGGGTTCTACCTGTTTGGCCTTCTTCCTGTATTTTCTGGAGAATCCGGCCAGTACGTCATTCAAAGGCGAACTCATACCGGTTCATTCCCTTCACTGGGTTCTTCACCATATATACGGTCATTACCTTCTTCCCTCATCTCATCCAGAAGCTCATCAAACCGGTCATCGGTAATATTCGGACAGTATGCCGCAATAACCTTCTTCAGCACTTCTTCCTTAAGTCCGTTAGTTAATCCCAGGTCAAGGACAGCCTGTGCCTGTGTCAGTTCATCTGCCACATCGACCACACCGAAATCATCAGGATAGGATACATGGTAATCAATAGCAGAGCCAATCCACTGACAGAAGAGCTGCATCATCTCGTTCTCTGCCTTGGCACACTGACTGGCGAAATTAGCTAACTGCTGATTAGTTCGTTCAAATTCCCACTGTCTGGCCAATCCTGATTTATTACTATTGTCTCCAGTGCATGTCATAAATGAAAGGCTCGCCATCCGGTACATTTCCTGTACCAGTGACTGAATCTGCGACTGCAACACGTTAGCCGGGTCGGAAGGCGGGGCAATGAATGCCGGTTCGTGGCTGGCCATTGGATCATATCCCATGGCGTTATTAGTACCCACTACAATATCCTTCTGGTCCATAGATGGAATAGTTAGTATAGGGAAGGTTTCATTCTTAAGAATTTCAGACAGCCATGAGCAGTGATTATATATAGCCCTTGCCGTCATAGCTACCGGCATAAGCTCCGGAGCCGGCAGGATAGTCTTGCCTTCCAGTAATCGGGAGTAAAGCGGAATCACTGGGACGCGTCCAAGAGTATATGTTCCGCTGGTGGCTCCTCCGGATTCGTCAAGTACACGCCATCCGTCTCTGTCAAACTCAACGTAGCGATATTTCACCGCCCCATCTTCAATACTGGAGATTTCATGGAACCGGATATAGGTAATAGCCCCTGTATTATCAAGGCCGAAAGAATCCACGTATTCAGGATCAAGACAATACACATAGGGATAGTCCTTATTGCGCATCATATCTTGACGTGTACCGCTCGTATCCTCGCTCATCTGCCGGTTGTCCATGACAATGAACGCTACGCCATACATCTTGGCATGAAGTGCCACCTGCTTCATAAAGGAATGGATATCACTACCGGCTCTATCCACATCCTTGCTGAACTCGGTAATGAAATCCTCTGCAGGCCCCTTAAAATCTCTCAATGGTCTGCGTTTAAATACTGGGTCAACCAGCGCATTGACTATCGGTGCAAAGTAATTGAGATAGTATGCACCATTGCGCCGTTCTGCATAGGCTTCCTTTGACTCCCTTTCATGCTTGTCCAGATACCAGCCGTTAGCAAATCCGCCGGTGCCATAGTAGGCATCTTTCAGCAGGGAGTATCTGCCTATGGCTCCTGCCGGGATACTGTTAAACTCATAATCACTCATTTCTTCTCCTTAATACTCAACACGCTTGACAATAACCCGTCCATGCGCCGGCATCAGGTCTTCACACCCATACCGAACCGCATCTATCGCATGGTTATTTTTGTCAGGATAGGCGGAAATGTATTCGCCATCCTTAGTTTGCTCATATTCATAGCTCACGAATTCTTTATAAGTGTGCGGGCATCTTCGCTTATCTATCACGATAGCATCCAAACTCTGAAGCCATTTAATGCCGTAGTCCACACTGTCTGGAAATTTCCGTGCTCCGTAGACGTTAAGCCCATAATCCCGCATCTCCCGTATGGATTTAGGTTCTGCAGAGTCAGCGCGGATAATACTTCCCTCAGTAATCTTTGCCTGTATCTTTCTGGCTGCCGCCGCGTTGACAAGCTTAGGCTGGTAAATCTCATCAAAGATATACAAGCGTTCGTGCTTTCTGTCGTAGTGCATCGCCACAAAGGCTAATGGGTCGATAGCAAAGCCAAAATCGAGGCCATAGCGCCGGCGGTCGAACTGGTTTAAATCGTCATCGGTAAAGGTCTGTTCCTGTACGTTTTCAAACACGCCCCCGCCGGTTCCGGTAATCTCTCCCAGATATTCGTGCCTGTATGCTGTCTCATTTCTGGCTTTCAGCTTTTCTGCATCTTCAAAGAACTGCGGGCCTAATCAGTCATAAGGTACAGAACGATAATCAGAATGATGGAAAAGC
>OGYG01001131.1_pt1 | contig 19425 bp, 19 predicted proteins | sample 1576481 | NCBI WGS metagenome assembly OGYG01 (sample SAMEA3541497, study PRJEB24748) | human gut metagenome | biome: human gut; feature: human-associated habitat; material: faeces | place: China | collected 2012 | reverse complement strand
GTGTTAGAAACTATTCAAAAGCCATCTTTTTTGGATGGAAAACTATTTTGTAATGCTTTATATGAAATCGATAAATCTATGAATGAAAATGTAAAAAATTATGAATTGCAGGTAAAAGAGTTTAAAGAATATATCGAGATGTGGATTCATGAAATTAAACTGCCTATCGCAAGTTTAATTTTAATGGCACACAATCATAAAGATGTATATGACAAAAAAGCGCTTATCCAAATGAAAAAGATAGAAAGCTATGTAGAACAGATTTTATATTATGCGCGCGGGGAGAACGCAGAAAAAGATTATTTAATCACCAGTCATAACCTGGAAGATATCATTAAAGGAATCGCATTAAAAAACAAAGATTATCTTTTAGAAAATAATATTGATTTTATTGTAGAAAATGTAAATTACAAGGTCTTAACAGATTCAAAGTGGCTGTCTTTTATCTTTGATCAAATCATTGGAAACAGTATAAAGTATACAAAAGAAAAACAAGACCCCTATATTAAGATTTCAGGAAAAGATTACACAGATAAAACGATAATTGTTGTGGAAGATAACGGGATTGGAATTCCAGCATCAGATATTAAAAACGTTTTTGACAAGTCTTTTACCGGGTCTAATGGAAGAAAACAAAAGTATGCCACAGGAATGGGACTTTTTATTGCGAAAAGTTTATGTACAAAGTTAGGACATACAATAGAAATTGAATCTGTACAAAATGAATATACAAGAGTGAAACTTACTTTTATAAAAAATAAGTTTTATGATGTTGTAAAGTAACCTTTCAACTTTGTAACCTTATTGTAATATCCTGCAAACGACAAAAAGTAATATTTCATCTAAAATCATAAGTGAATAAGGAGGAATATTATGGAACAAGTTTTAAAAATTGATAAAGTAGAGAAGTATTATGGAAATAAGACAAGTCTTACAAAAGCACTTGATACGATTTCCTTTGATGTAGAAAAGAAAGAATTCGTTGCGATCATGGGGGCTTCTGGATCTGGGAAAACAACCTTATTAAATTGTATTTCTACCATTGATAAAGTAACTTCTGGGCATATTTATGTTGCACAGGAGGACATCACAAAGTTAAAAGGGAATAAACTGAATAAATTTCGAAGAGAAGAACTAGGATTTATTTTTCAGGATTTTAACCTTTTGGATACGTTAACCGCATATGAAAATATTGCCTTGGCGCTTTCTATTCAAAATGTGAAAGCGAAGGAAATTGAGGAAAGAATAAAGATTGTGTCAACACAGTTAGATATTGAGGATGTCTTGCAAAAGTATCCTTATCAGATGAGTGGAGGACAAAAACAAAGGGTTGCTTGTGCCAGAGCTATCATTACCAATCCTAAACTGATTTTAGCGGATGAGCCAACGGGTGCATTAGATTCCAAGTCCTCTAAGATGCTGCTGGATCGTTTTCAGTATTTAAATGAAGAGCTGGATGCAACGATTCTTATGGTTACTCATGATGCTTTTAGCGCAAGTTATGCACATCGTGTGATTTTTATCAAGGATGGTAAGATTTTTGATGAAATTCATAAAGGTATGGATTCCAGAAAGAAATTTTTTGATAAGATCATTGATGTAGTAACATTGTTAGGTGGAGATTTAAATGACGCTCTTTAAACTTTCTTTAAAAAACATTAAAAAGAGTATCAAGGATTACACCATCTATTTCTTTACTCTTATTTTAGGTGTTGCGATATTTTATATTTTTAATGCGATTGAAACACAGACAGTTTTGATGAACGTGTCAAAATCAACATATGAAATCATTGATGTAATGAATCAAATGCTGTCTGGTGTCAGTGTGTTTGTATCTTTCATCTTAGGATTTTTGATCATTTATGCAAATCGGTTTTTAATGAAACGAAGAAATGCCGAATTTGGAATTTATCTTGTGCTTGGGATGAGCAAGCGTAAAATTTCCCTTATTTTGTTTTTTGAAACATTATGCATTGGATTTGTATCTTTGGCTGTAGGATTAGGGATTGGTGTTTGTTTATCCCAGTTAATGAGCGTTTTGGTTTCCAATATGTTTGAAGCAGATATGACAAAATTTGAATTTGTCTTTTCCAGCAGTGCGTTTATAAAGACATTGTTGTATTTTGGAGTTATGTACATTCTGGTCATGATTTTCAATACGTTTAGTGTAAACAAATGCAAACTGATTGATTTACTGTCTTTTTCAAAAAAATCAGAACAGATCAAAATGAAAAATCCATGGCTTTGCGTTTTTGTATTTGTTGTGGCAGTTTGTATGCTGGCGTATGCATATTATCTGGTAAGTGGCGGTTTAGAAAACATGCAGATGGCAACCGATATTTTTATTCCCATTATCCTTGGCTGTGTTTCGACATTTTTAATTTTCTGGTCTATGTCTGGCTTTATTTTAAAAATTGCAATGGGGCGAAAAAGGTTCTACTACAAAGGATTAAATAGTTTTACACTTCGACAGGTGAGCAGCAAAGTGAATACGACTGTTTTCTCTATGACATTGATTTGTCTGATGCTGTTTGTAACAATCTGTGTATTATCCAGTTCTTTATCCATTAAAAATTCAATGACAGAGAATTTGAAGTCTCTTGCGCCTGCAGATGTTCAGCTTATAAAGCCTATGAATATAAACGAAGATTATCGTGACAGCCATGGCAATCTGCATAAAATGACAGAAGAAGTAAGGAAAGATTCTTTGCTGCCAATGAAAGAAAGCTTAAAAAGACTAGAGTTTGATACGGATAAATATTTTAAAGATGTAATGGATTTTTATGTGTATGCGACAAATGAGTTAACTATCAGTGATACACTTGGAGACAGTCTTCCAAAAGTAAAACAAGCATTTCCGCTTTTGAATACAAATGCTACGGAGACAATTGTTAAATTAAGCGATTATAATGAACTGGCAAAATATTATGGCTTGGAGCCGTTAAGTTTACGTGATGATGAGTATGCTGTTGTTGCAGATTTTGATCAGTGGGTAAGTATTCGAAATGATGGATTAAAAATGGATACACCAATTCACTTGTCTGGAAAGACGTATCATCCAAAATATAAAGAATGTAAAAATGGATTTCTGTATATGAATGCAAGTCATGTCAATATGGGAGTATTTGTTGTACCGGATCAGGCAGTGAAGGATACTATGATTGAAGAAAATGTACTGGTGGCAAATTATAACGCAACCTCAAAAGATGCAAAAAAGGATATAGAACAAACGTTGCTTGGATTAAGCAGCAAACCATACGCTGAAAACACAATTTTAGATATAACAACAAAACTTTCCATTTATGAAGCAAGTGTTGGACTTGGCGCCATGGTTACTTTTATTGGTTTATATTTAGGTATTATTTTCTTGATTTCCAGTGCTGCTATACTGGCGTTAAAAGAATTATCCGAATCTACAGATAATAAAGAACGGTATAACATGATTCGAAAACTTGGGGCAGATGAGCGCATGATGAATAAATCTTTGTTTCGACAGATTGCTATTTTCTTCCTGTTTCCACTGGTGCTTGCGTTAATTCATTCAATATTTGGGATTCTGTTTTGTAACCAGATATTATTGGCGATGGGAAGTGAACAAATGTTAAATTCTGTCACTTTAACGGTAATCTTTTTAGTGATCATTTATGGAGGTTATTTTATCATCACTTATGTTTCCAGTAAAAATATTATAAAGGAAAGATAAGTCGAATATTCAAAAAACAAAGATTCTTTCTGTATTCTCTATTTGAAAAAAGTGGTACTACTGTTTTTAAGTAGCGCCACTTTTTCATGTATTGTTCTTTTTGTATTCTTCACCCCAATTTCCCATAGCATCTAGGATTGGCTTTAAACTTTTTCCTGTTTCAGTAAGACTGTATTCAACTCTTGGTGGAACTTCTGCATAAACTTTACGACTTACAAGCCCTTTTTTCTCCATATCACGAAGTTGGGCAGTTAATACCTTTTGTGATACAGATCCGATTGATTTTTTGAGTTCTCCAAAACGCTTTGTACCCGGCATTAAATCTCGCAGTATCAATACTTTCCATTTATCGCCTATTAACATAAGAGTCGTTTCAACAGGACAAGCAGGTAAATTGATATCCATATGCATACCTCCAAACATCAGCAATCGTCCAATAGTTTCTTTTTGGTAACTACCTTACAATAAAGTGCTTACTTTACAATAAGTCCTTACAGAAATATTATAATATCGCATAGGGAAATTTCAAGTCCCATAAGCTGATGTTAGAAGGAGGAGCATATATGAATGTGCAAAGATGTCTGGATATATTGAGGGAAATAAAGGATGTTGCTTTTGCTACAGTTGATGAAAATGGATTTCCTCAAATTCGTATTATTGATGTAATGATCGTTGAAAATGAAAAACTATATTTTTGTACCGCAAGAGGAAAGGATTTTTATCACCAGATCATCACAAATGGTCAGGTTGCCATTACAGGAATGAACAAAGAGTTTCAAATGGTGAGGCTAAATGGAAAGGCGAAAAAACTTGAAGAAAACAGAAAGTGGATAGACAGAATTTTTGAAGAAAATCCATCAATGAATGCTGTTTATCCTGATGAAAGCCGCTATGTACTAGAAGCTTTCTGTATTGAAAAAGGATATGTTGAATTCTTTGACCTGGGAAAAGAACCGATTGTCAGAGAAAGTTTTACGCTTGGAAACACTATGGCAAAAGAAGCAGGATTTTTGATAACCGATAGCTGTATTCATTGCGGGAAATGTGAGCGTATCTGTCCACAGAAGTGCATAATTGATTGTAAAATAAATCAAAAGCATTGTCTGCATTGTGGATTATGTGCGGAAGAATGTCCTGTCAATGCAATCATTAAAAGAGGGAAGTAAGCAATGTTACAAAATATGTGGGCAATCTTTATGGAAAGAAAAGACTTCTTTTTAAATTTGTTATGGGAGCATTTAGAGATTTCTTTGCTTGCCATTGTGATTGCAGTTTTATTCGGTGGCATCGTTGGAATTTTTATTAGTGAATTTCGAAAAACAGCAAAGCCGACCTTAGGTGTTATCAACTTTCTATATACTATCCCTTCTATTTCTATGCTTGGTTTTTTGATTCCTTTTTCGGGGATAGGAAATGCTACGGCAGTCATTGCTTTGACGGTGTATGCATTGTTGCCGATGGTAAGAAATACTTACACAGGAATAGCAAATGTTGATCCTGCTATTTTAGAGGCGGCAAAAGGTATGGGCAGTACCAGGTTGCAAGTCCTTTTCAAAATTAAACTGCCACTTGCTATGCCGGTTATTTTATCAGGAATTCGCAATATGGTAACGATGACGATTGCACTTGCAGGTATTGCTTCGTTTATTGGTGCAGGAGGCTTGGGTATTGCAGTTTACAGAGGAATCACAACAAACAATGCTGCAATGACGATGATCGGCAGTCTGCTTATTGCACTTCTTGCACTGGCAATGGATCTTCTTCTTGGTTTTCTTGAAAAACGGTTAAATAAACGCAGCAGAAAAGCAAAAAAAGTAAATCATATAATGGGAATTAGTACACTCTTGCTATGCCTGTGCGTTATCATCGCTGCCTTAGTTTCTTTCAATAAGAAGGATACCCTGCATATCGCAACAAAGCCGATGAGCGAGCAGTATGTGTTAGGGGAGATGTTAGATTTACTTATCGAACAGGATACGGATTTGAATGTGGAACTGACGCAAGGTGTTGGAGGTGGTACATCCAATATTCAGCCTGCAATGGAAAGTGGCGAATTTGATATCTATAGTGAATATACGGGAACAGGCTGGAATATGGTACTCAAAAAAGAGGGTGTATATAGCGAAGATTTATTTGAAACAATGCAAAATGAATATAAAAATTCGCTTCAAATGCAGTGGGTTGGTATGTATGGTTTCAATAACACTTACGCTTTGGCTGTGCGTCGTGAAATTGCACAAAAATACAACATCAAAACCTATTCAGATCTAAAAGCTGTATCCAGCCAGCTTATATTCGGTGCAGAATATGACTTTTTTGAGCGAGAGGATGGATATGATGCGCTTTGTGAAACATATGGCTTTACATTTAAAAAGACGATGGATATGGATATAGGGTTGAAATATCAAGCTATTCATCAGGGAAAAATTGATGTAATGGTCATCTTTACTACGGATGGACAGTTAAGTGTTTCTGATGTTACTGTTTTAGAAGATGATAAGAATTTCTTCCCTTCCTATTTATGCGGCAATGTTATTCGCTGTGAAGTCTTAGAAAAGCATCCTGAACTGATGGAAGTATTTAACAAGCTGACCAATGTTATTTCTGATGAAGATATGGCACAAATGAACTATGCTGTAGAAAACGAAGGAAAAGAACCAAGAGAAGTTGCCAGATCGTTTTTAAAAAATGAAGGTTTATTGAAATGAGGTGAGAAAAAAATGAATACAGCGGTTGTATTTAAGAATATCAAAAAAGCATACGGAAATAAGATTGTTCTTGATGGATTTAACCTTTCTGTTGCAAAGGGTGAATTTGTAACGATAATCGGTTCTTCAGGTTGTGGAAAAACCACCGCCTTGAAAATGATAAACGGACTTATAGAGCCAACAAGCGGAGATATTTTTGTAGATGGCGAAAATATCAAAAATAAAAACTTAACAAAGCTTCGTCGCAATATCGGATATGCCATTCAGGGAAGTGTTTTGTTTCCGCATTTAAGTGTAGAACAAAATATATCGTATGTTCCAAATCTCATCAATAAGAAAAACAAGGAAAAGACAAATCATGCTGTTTCTAAATGGATGAAGATCGTTGGTCTTGAGGAAGAATTAAAAAATCGTTATCCATCGGAACTATCCGGTGGACAGCAGCAAAGAGTTGGCATAGCTAGAGCACTGGCGGCATCTCCAGATATTCTTTTGATGGATGAGCCTTTCGGTGCGGTGGATGAAATTACTCGTGAACAATTGCAAAACGAATTAAAACAAATCCATCAAAAAACAGGGATTACCATTCTGTTTGTGACCCACGATATTGCAGAAGCACTAAAACTTGGCACAAAGGTGCTTGTTATGGATAAAGGACAGATACAGCAGTATGATGAGCCAAACGAACTTTTGCGCAATCCGAAAACGGATTTTGTAAAGCACTTGGTAAATAATAAACGACATACCTGCTTTTTATCTGATGAATCTTTGAAAGACTGTGAATATAGTGGTGTATATCACTCTTTCACACCAGGGAGGTAGTATATGACACACGAAGAAAAACGAATTTATCTGATAAAGAGTTTACTTGCCGAGCAGCCGCAATACGAAGATATGGAAATACCGAAAACAGCAGCAAAGCAAAAACAGCTTCTTCGCTCTTTGTTTAATGTTCGTAAGCCTAAAGAGGCAACAGCACAATTTTTAAGTGTGCAGGATGAATATTTGCAAGAGGTACTTTACGAAAAAGGCATTACAGATATAAGCAGCCTTACCCCTAATGCGGAAGGGCTATATCTTTGGAAGGGTGATATTACTACGCTGAGATGTGATGCTATTGTGAATGCAGCAAACAGTCAAATGCTTGGCTGCTTCTGTCCTTGTCATGGGTGCATTGATAATGCTATTCATACCTTTGCAGGCGTTCAGCTTCGTTTTGCCTGCAATGAACTTATGAAGCAGCAAGGTTTTCTTGAGCCGATAGGGAAAGCGAAAATTACACCTGCTTTTAATTTGCCAAGCAAATATGTACTGCACACTGTTGGTCCAATTGTGCAGGGACATCTTTTAAAGTCTGATTGTGAATTGCTTGCTTCCTGTTATCGCTCCTGTTTAGAACTTGCAGAAAAAAGCGGAATAAAAAGCATTGCTTTCTGCTGTATTTCAACGGGTGAATTTCATTTTCCAAATGATAAGGCGGCAAACATTGCGGTGCAGACTGTTCGAGACTATCTCAAACAGACAAACAGTAAAATGAAGGTGATATTCAATGTTTTCAAAGATACAGATGACAACATCTACCAAAAACTACTCAGATAGCATAAAAAGACTTAAACAGGAAATCAAAAATGCGGATGCAGTTTTGGTTGGTGCAGGAGCAGGACTTTCCACTTCGGCAGGCTATACTTATGATAAAGAGCGTTTTGATCGCTACTTTTCAGATTTTAAAAGAAAATATGGAATAACAGATATGTATACAGGTGGCTTTTATCCATTTGAAACGCTTGAAGAATACTGGGCATGGTGGTCAAGACAAATTTACTGTAATCGCTATGACCAGCCGCAAAATGAAGTCTATCAAACACTGCGCAAGCTTTTACAAACGAAGGATTTCTTTGTTATCACAACAAATGTAGACCATATGTTTCAAATCAATGGTTTTGATAAAAAGCGCTTGTTTTACACACAAGGGGATTATGGACTTTGGCAATGTGCCAAGGCCTGTCATCAAAAGACCTACGATAATGAAGAAACTGTTCGAAAAATGATTGCGAAACAACACAATATGAAAATTCCATCCAAGCTTATACCTTATTGTCCCATCTGTGGTGCACCGATGACGATGAACCTGCGATGTGATGATTCTTTTGTACAGGATCATGGCTGGTATGAGGCAAGCCAGCGCTACAAGGATTTTATACGTAAATATCAGAATATGCACATTTTATATCTTGAACTTGGTGTAGGTGGCAATACTCCTGTTATTATTAAATATCCGTTTTGGAAAATGACAGCACAAAATAAAAAAGCAGTATATGCGTGCGTAAACTTAGAAGAAATAATCTATCCGAAAGAAATAGAAAAACAATCTATTTGTATTAATGGTGATATATGCAAAGTGCTGCATGATCTTCATAACTGAATAGATATAAGTCTCTAACTTAAAACAGATGAAATTGCTGTCTGGAAATCGTTAAGTTGTAGTATTGTAATGCATCTTGAGTACATAAAAATTCAAGGATTTACTCAAATAGAGTTATAATTTGGCTATTTTTTGATGTAAAACTATCCATAATTTATCTTAATATTTCAAAAATAAAAGATCTTTATTTGGTATTCGATGCGTATCAGATAGGGTGCTTTTTATGTTATTCAGATTTATTTTTTCAACAATACTTCTTGTATATGACTGAGACAAAATTCATTGATGAAGTTGAGTTATAAAACAAAAAGAAAAGGAGTGAATACGAACGATGAAAGAGATTGGTTACAGTCAAGTTGACGATTGTTTGATTCCTGTATTAAAGGAAATGTGTTATTACCACAGCTAAATAGATTTGGAAGAATGTTGTTAAAATATTTAAAAGAGAACCATCAAGGACTTAATTTTAGTTTGTTAACAAGCAATTAAATGATTATCCTGCAAAAATGGATAAGCAAATGAATGAAAGATACGACCTTTTTATTGAACAGTACAAAGAAAAAGAAGGCATCACAGAAAGACTCAAAGCAAAGGATCAAATTAGATGGGCGGAGAAAATGAATACTATACAAAACCGAGTAGAAGAAATTATTTGTACTGATTTTATATATTCATAACAAATTTGTGACAGAATGATCTGTCATTTTTTTAGTTGAGATTTAAGTGTGTATAAAGATGAGATTGATAGTGCGCAAATAATTCAAACATATTGCACAAAAAATGGTGCGTTATACACGCACCATGAAAACATTTTTTAAAACAAAAGCATCTCATAAAGTATTTAGTAAATTTTCTACTTCTTTTTTTGTACATAAGTTTTCAGAGAAAGCACTGGCACTTCCTGAACAAATACCTTTTTTAAATGCATGTTCATAGTTTCCGCTTGTTTCTAAATATCCAGATATGAAACCGGCAACCATGGAATCTCCAGCACCCACAGAATTTACTACAGTTCCTTTAGGAGCTGTACTTTGATAGATGTGTTTATTTTCATCAATGAAAACTGCACCTTTACCAGCCATCGAAATCAAAACATTTTGAGCACCCATTTCCTGTAGTTTTTGTGCATAAGGAATAACTTCTTCCTGTGTATTTAAAGTAACATTAAATAATTCTCCTAATTCAATGTTATTTGGCTTAATTAAGAATGGCTTATATTGTAAAACCTTCATCATTAAATTCTTAGTAGCATCTACTACTATTCTAATGTTTTTATCTTGGAAGTGTTTCATAATACGCTCATACATATCATCAGGAAGGGTGCTTGGAATACTTCCTGAGATAACTAGGATATCATCGGATGTTAAAGTGTTTAACTTGTCAAATAATTCCTGAATGTTTTCTTCTGAGATTTTAGGTCCTTGTCCATTAATTTCTGTTTCTTCATCAGATTTCATTTTTACATTGATTCTGGATAATCCTTCTTTTACATGAATAAAGTCTGTTTTGCATCCAAAATCTTTCATACGATTTTCAATTTCTTTGCCAGTAAATCCAGCGGTAAATCCTAATGCGGTACTATCGTGTCCTAGATTAGATAATACAATAGAAACATTGATTCCTTTTCCTCCTGGAAGTATCTTTTCGAAATTTGTCTTGTTAATAGTACCAACCTGGAAGCGATTGACTTGAATGATATAGTCTAGAGACGGATTGAATGTAACTGTATAGATCATAAGTTTTCCTCCTATAAAGCTTTTTGCTTTTCTTTACATTTATAGAATAGCATCGCAATTGTTGAAAGTCAAATAAAAATTATTGAAATAACAGTTGACAAGTTAAAAACCAGCGTTATAATAAAGTTGTAATTGTTGAAACAACAACATAAAAAGAAAGGGGTTTTCGAAATGAAAGCAAAAGCAGTAAGATTACATGGGGCAAATGATTTACGTTTAGACGAATTTGAATTGCCAGAAATCAAAGACGACGAAATTCTGGTTAAAGTCGTATCTGACAGTGTTTGTATGTCCACATACAAATGTGCTATACTGGGAGAGAAACACAAACGAGTTCATGAAGATGTAGCAGATCATCCAGCTATTATGGGTCATGAAATGGCAGGAGATATTGTTAAAGTAGGCGCAAAACATCAGGATAAATTTAAACCTGGTATGAAATTTACTTTGCAGCCAGCATTAAATTATAAAGGAACAATGTGGTCTCCTGGATATTCTTATGAATTCTTTGGAGGGGATGCAACATACTGTATCATTCCTGCAGAAGTAATGGAACTTGGATGTATGTTGGAATACAAGGGACGTGCTTACTATGAAGCTAGTTTAGCAGAACCTATGTCTTGCAGCATCGGGGCATTTAATGCAAACTATCATACACAGATGGGTGTTTATGAACACCAGATGGGTATTAAAGAAGGTGGAAAACTTGCAATTCTTGCAGGAGCTGGACCAATGGGACTTGGAGCTTTGACATATGCACTTCATCGTGATGTTCGTCCTGGTATGGTGGTAGTTACTGATTTGAACCAGGATCGTTTGGATCGTGCAGAACACTTATTCCCAGTGGAAGAAGCAAAAGCTGAGGGTATTGAACTTCACTTTGTAAATACTGGAAATATGGAAGATCCAGCAAAAGAATTATTAGAAATTACTGGTGGAACTGGATTTGATGATGTATTCTGTTATGCACCAGTTGCTGCAGTTGTGGAATTATCAAGTACAGTTTTGGGACGTGATGGATGTTTGAATTTCTTTGCAGGTCCAACAGACAATAAATTTAGTGCAAAAATGAATTTTTACGATGTACACTATAACTCTACACATGTTATGGGGACAACAGGTGGAAACACTGCTGATATGATTGAATCACTGGAATTAACTGCACAGAACCGCATCAATCCAGCTGTTATGGTTACGCACATTGGTGGTTTGGATGCTGCTGCAGAAACAACATTAAATTTACCTAAAATTCCAGGTGGAAAGAAATTGATTTATACACACTTGAGTATGCCATTGATTGCTTTAAGCGATTTACGTACAAAAGCTGATGAAGATCCACGTTATGCTAAATTAGCTGATATCGTAGATGAACATAAAGGTTTATGGTGTCCAGAAGCAGAAGAATATTTATTGGCAAACTTTATTGAATAATTTATGTTAGAATCCTATTTCCTTATAGGCAGCCTAACATAAGGAAATAGGAGGTTAAATGAATGGAAGTTATGGAACAAAGACGAAATGAGATCGTAGCATTTGTTAATGAACAGGGACAGGTTAGTTTTTCCCAATTAAAAGAAAAATTTCCAACTGTTTCAGAAATGACTTTGCGTACAGATTTAAAAATATTAGATCAAAACCAACAACTTGTTCGAATTCATGGGGGAGCAAAATCTCTTGTAGAAGTAGTAGGAACAGAAGATTTCTTAAAACTTCGATTTGTCAGAAACACAGAGGATAAAAAAATAATTGCTCATAAAGCAAAACAGTTAATCAAAGGAAATCAAACAATTTTCCTGGATTCTGGTAGTACAACAACAATGCTCGCAACAGAGTTTGAAGATAAACCTAACGTAATTATGACCTCAGGATTAACTTGTGCTATGGAATTAGCAAAATTAAAAGAATCTAGAGTAGTTATGTTGGGTGGGAATATGAATTGCAGATCCATGAGTGTAAATGGTTATAATGCAATTCGTGCTATTGAAAAAGTAAATTTTGATATTGCTTTTATGGGAGTAACACGTTTCGATTATGAAACAGGTTTTACCTGCGAAACTCTAGAAGATGCTGAAATTAAAAGACTTGCTGTAGAAAAGTCAAATAAAGTAGTAGTTTTGATGGATTCATCTAAAATTGGAAAACGTGGTACGTATACAATGTGTAATTTAGATCAAGTTGATGTTGTTGTCTGTGATGATAAACTTCCTGAAAACTTTATAGAAGAATGTAAGGCTCGAGGAATTCTTGTGTACTAAATAAATTATGAGTATCCTTTTATATCCTACATGAGGATATCGAGTCAGAGAGGATAATAATATGAAAACAGCACTTCAGAAATTTGGAAAATTCCTGTCTGCAATGGTAATGCCAAATATTGGAGCATTTATTGCATGGGGATTTATCACTGCTTTATTTATTGCGGATGGGTGGTTGCCAAATGAAAAACTGGCATCTATTCAGCCTTATATGTTAACCTATCTGCTACCTGTATTGATTGCGGCTACCGGAGGTAGAATGGTGGCAAAAGATAGAGGTCTTGTGATGGGGGCGATTGCCATCATGGGATGTATTGCAGGAGTTGGTGGAACAAAAGGACAGCCAATGTTGATGGCCGCAATGGTTATGGGACCTTTTGCTGGTTGGGTAATTAAGAAATTTGACCAGTTGATGGAAGGACACATGCCTGCTGGTTTTGAAATGTTGATCAATAATTTTTCTGTAGGTATCATTGGTATGCTGCTGGCAATATTTGGATATTATTTTATTGGACCAGTTATGACAGCAATCTTAACTGTATTAGCTGGTGGAGTTACCCTTTTAATTAATCATGGTTTACTGCCTTTAGTTGCAATCTTTGTAGAACCAGCAAAAGTATTGTTCTTAAACAATGCAATCAATCATGGTATCTTTACTCCAATTGGTGTTGAACAGGCAGTTGAAACTGGAAAATCTATTATGTATATGCTGGAAGCAAATCCAGGACCAGGTTTAGGAGTACTGCTTGCATATTGGGTATTTTCCAAAGATAAAGCAACAAAAGATTCTGCACCTGGAGCTATTATTATTCATTTTCTAGGGGGGATTCATGAAATCTATTTCCCATATATTTTAATGAATCCAGTTGTAATTATTGCACCAATTGTTGGAAATATTTGTGCAATTGCATTCTTTACATTATTTAACTGTGGATTAAAGGGACCTGCAAGTCCAGGATCTATTATTGCTTTCTTATCCATGGCTCCAAAAGGAGAAACCTTAATGGTGCTTTTAGGTGTTTTGATTGCAACTGGCGTATCCTTTGCAGTTGCTAGTCCTATTATTAAATTATCTAGTGTAAAAGGAAAATCATTGGAAGAAGCACAGGGACAGATGCAAAGTATGAAAGCACAGGCAAAGGGATTAGTGCCAGCAAATGTTTTATCTGCTAAGAAAATTGTATTTGCATGTGATGCAGGTATGGGTTCCAGTGCAATGGGAGCTACAAAATTTAGAAACCGTTTAAAAGCTGTACGTCCTGATCTAATTGTGACAAATACATCTGTTGATAATATTCCAGCAGATTGCGATATAGCAGTTGTACAAACAACGTTGGCAGAACGTGCTGCTAAATCCGCGCCACAGGCAGTATTAATTACCATTGGAAATTTCCTTGCAGATCCAGCTCTTGATGAATTATTCTTCCAGTTATCTACAGGTGACCCATTGATGGTGGAAGTTGAAGAACCTGAAGAAGTTGAAAAAACTCCTGAATCAAAGGATATCTTAAAAATTGAAGGAATTAAGTTAAATCAAAAATCAGTATCTAAAGAAGATGCAATTACAGCTGCTGGACAGTTATTGGCAGATCTGGGTTATGTAGAAGAATCTTATATTCCAGCTATGTTAGAAAGAGAAAAAATCGTTACTACTTATATTGGTATGGGATTAGCAATTCCACATGGTACAACACATGAAAGTGGAATAATTAAGAAAACTGGTATTGTATTATTGCAGTATCCAGAAGGTGTTGATTTCGGTGATGAAAAAGCACAGCTGGTAATTGGTATTGCCGGTATGGGTGGAGAACATATGGAAGTCTTATCTAAAGTATGTATGGCATTGGAAGATGAAGAAGTCTTGGACAAGATGAAAACTACCGATGATAAAGAATGGATACTAAAACAATTATCATAAAGTATGTACGATAAGATAATAAACTATTAAAAGTAAAATTAAGAAAAACAGGTAGAAGGGATCGATTTTTAAAATGGTACTTACTGCCTGTTTTTATGATTTAATTTGAATGTATTATTCATGATTCGAAAATTTAGATAAAAATATTTTATTAAAAAATATAAGAAAGGCATGGAGGAGTAAGAATGATACGAGTTGCTGCATTTTCAGATTTAAACCGTGTTGAAGATAGCTATAAAAAGCATTTTACATATGAAAGAAAGAATGGAGCCTTTACTGTTTTCAAAGAAGTCGTTTATCCTACTCGACAGGATGCAGAAACTGCTTTACAAAATGATGAATTATATATTTGTGAAATAGAGAATGAATACATGGGAAGTATTATATTTTCTAGAAAACAGCCAATAGATTATGAATCTATCAATTGGAAATATCAAACAGACAATAGTAAAATAGCAATCATTCATTTATTGATGGTACGTCCATCAATGAAAGGAAAAGGCATCGCTACAGAACTTATTCGTTTTGCGATTGATCTTGCAAAAGAACAGGGGTGTGAAGTGATTCGGTTAGATACTGGTGAACAAAATATTCCTGCTGTTTCATTATATAAGAAGATGGGTTTTGAAATTGCTGAAATCACATCTATGAATGTCGGTGGAGCAATTGAGCATAAAAATCATCTGTTCATGGAAAGAAAAATAATATCATAATAACGATATCATGATATTGATTTGTCAAAAAAATAAGATTTACTGATGCCGTAGTAAGAAAAGAGCTGTAAGAATGATGGCTAAAAAAGAACCATGTAGTATATTGGTAAAAGAAATACAGAATATTTCAGAGAAGTATTTCAACAATAAGATCAATGATAGCGGACTTACGATGTCGCAAGCTAGAGCTTTATCTATTTTACCGAAATATCTAGAAAAACGATTGACCTTAAAACAATTAGAAAAAGAATTAGATCTTGCACAATCGGTAAATGCTGGAATTGTTAGACGTCTGGAAAGAAAGCAATATATTGAAAGCTTTAAAAATCCATACTTCTTGTATATAACTGAGACAAAATTCATTGACATTGAATTTTATGAGGGATATACTTTATTTGTAATATAAAATACATCGGGGAGCTTGTATGACAGGCTGAGAGGAAGGTATGACCTTCGACCCATATACCTGATTTGGATAATGCCAACGTAGGGACATACCATTTGTTTATTTTGCGGATATGCCATTGGTTGGTGTATCCGTTTTCTGTTATATGGGTACTCCCGAAAGAAAGGAAGAAAAGAAATGTTAGGAAACTGTGTTGAAAATGTAAGAAACAAAATGCCGCTGGTACATAACATTACAAATTATGTAACAGTAAATGATGTAGCAAATGTATTGCTGGCATGTGGAGGAAGTCCCATTATGTCAGATGAACCTATGGATGTAGAAGATATTACTTCTATTTGCGGAGGTTTGAACATCAATATAGGTACATTGAATCAAAGAAGTATTGAAGGAATGTTTTTAGCTGGAAGAAAAGCAAATGAATTAGGTCATATCGTTTTGCTTGATCCTGTTGGTGCAGGAGCGAGTGCACTTCGTACGAATACTGCTTTAAAATTGATGGAAGAAATTTGCTTTGATGTAATTAGGGGAAATATTTCAGAAATCAAAACTTTGGCAAAAGGAAGTGGAACAACAAAAGGAGTAGATGCTGATGTGGCAGATGCTGTTACAGAAGAAAATCTTGATGAAGCTGTAGCTTTTGCGAAAGAATTTGCGAATAATTCAGGAAGTATTGTTGCCATTACTGGAGCAATCGATTTGGTAAGCGATGGAAAAGAGTGCTATGTCATTCGAAATGGAAACCCAGAAATGGGAAAAATCACAGGAACAGGTTGTCAGTTATCTGGATTGATGACAGGATTTTTGGTGGCTAATCCTGATCAAAAATTAGAAGCAGCAGCTGCTGCAGTCTGTGTTATGGGGCTTGCAGGAGAAATTGGATGGAGTCATATGTTAGAATTTGAAGGAAATTCAACTTATAGAAATCGAATTATTGATGCTATCTATCATATGGATAAAGAAACCTTAGATAAGGGAGCAAATTATGAAGTGCGATAAAAAAGATTTGCTGCTTTATGCAGTAACGGATAGAAATTGGTTACATGGAGAAACACTTTATGAACAGGTTGAAAAGGCATTAAAAGGTGGAGCAACTTTTGTTCAGTTAAGAGAAAAACAGTTAGATCAAGAACATTTTCTAGAAGAAGCAAAAGAAATCAAAAAACTATGTAAACAGTATCATGTCCCCTTTGTCATCAATGATAATGTTGAAATAGCAGTTTTGATGGATGCGGATGGTGTCCATGTGGGACAAAGCGACATGGAAGCAGGAAATGTCCGTAAAATGCTAGGAGATGACAAGATTATTGGTGTTTCTGCACAAACAGTGGAACAGGCAGTTCTTGCACAACAAAGAGGTGCAGATTATCTTGGAGTAGGAGCAGTATTTCCAACTGGTTCAAAAGATGATGCTGACGATGTGAGCCATGAAACCCTTAAAGCCATATGTGAAGCAGTACAGATACCTGTTATTGCCATTGGAGGTATTTCTAAAAACAACGTGATGGAACTTGCAGGAAGTGGAATCTGTGGTATTGCTGTAATCAGTGCTATTTTTGCACAGTCAGATATTGAACATGCTGCAAGTGAATTAAAAATTCTGACAGAAAAAATGGTGAACAATGATTAAGGGTGCAATTTTTGATGTTGATGGAACGCTTTTAGATTCTATGGCTATTTGGGAAGAAGCAGGAAAGCGGTATTTAGAGCGTTTGCATATAAAGGCAGAACCAGGATTAAGCAATATTCTTTTTCCTATGAGTTTGGAAGAAGGAGCGTCTTATTTAAAAGAAACATATGAAATTTCGTTAAAAGAAGAAGAAATTGTAAAAGGAATACTGGAAGTTGTAAAAGATTATTACTTTTATGAAGCACCTTTGAAACCAGGTGCAGAAAGTTTTCTAAAAGAAATGTCTCAGAAAAAAATTTCTATGGTCATTGCGACATCTAGTGAAAAAAGCCATATTGAAGCTGCATTTCATAGATTAAACATTGATCAGTATTTTTCAAAGATAATTACTTGCAGTGAAGTGGGAGCAGGCAAAAGCAAACCGGATATTTATCTAAAAGCGCAAGAATTCTTAAATTTCAAGCCAGAAGAAATTTATGTTTTTGAAGATGTACTGCATGCAGTACAAACAGCAAAAAAAGCTGGATTTAAAACGGTAGGTATTTATGATACATCCAGTGAAAAAGATTGGGAAACAATCAAAAAAACAGCAGATATCTTTTTGGAAGATTTACATGATTTTTCATCTTTTTGGAAACAGATATCCTAGAAATATAAGCGCTAAATCGGAGGCACCACTTTTTATCGCTATAGAAAATTAATGTGCTAGAGAAAGGAAGTAGAAATAATGAAAACAGCATTAACAATTGCTGGAAGTGATTCCAGTGGAGGCGCTGGTATTCAGGCAGATATTAAAACGATGATTGCTAATGGAGTATATGCTATGAGTGCGATTACTGCATTAACTGCGCAGAATACTACAGGTGTAAGTGATATTATGGAGGTTACTCCTGATTTTTTAAAAGGACAGTTAGATAGCGTATTTACTGATATTTATCCTGATGCAGTAAAAATAGGAATGGTATCCTCAAGTTCTTTGATTATTGCTATAGCAGAAAAATTAAAAGAATATAAAGCAAAGAATATTGTTGTGGATCCAGTAATGGTAGCAACAAGTGGTTCTAAATTAATCTGTAATGATGCCATTGAAACGCTTAAAAAGAGTTTGTTTCCACTGGCTACTGTTTTAACACCAAACATTCCAGAAGCTGAAGTATTGGCAGAAATACAAATCAAAAATGAAGAAGATATGAAAAATGCAGCTAGAATGATAGGAGATACTTATCATTGTGCAGTTTTATGCAAAGGTGGCCATAAAATCAATGATGCGAATGATTTGCTTTATGTTGAAGGTAATTACCACTGGTTTAAAGGAAAAAGAATTGATAATTCGAATACCCATGGTACAGGCTGTACTTTATCCAGTGCGATTGCTTCTAATTTAGCAAAAGGGTATGATTTAGAAATCTCGGTAGAAAGAGCAAAAGCCTATATATCAGGTGCTCTTGCAGCAATGCTGAATTTGGGAAAAGGAAGTGGTCCCATGGATCATGGATTTGACATACATAGTGAATTTGCAAAGGAGGCAAAAGCATCATGATAGAACGTTTATTAAAAGTTACAGAAAATATCTGGAAACAGTATTATAGTCATCCATTTGTGAAAGGAATCCAAGATGGTACTTTAGATAAAGAAAAGTTTAGATATTATATTATACAAGATTACCTCTATTTAGAAGAATACGCCAAAGTATTCGCAATTGGATTAGCAAAAGCAAAAAGTTTAAGTACAACAAGACTATTTTCAGGATATATTGATACTTTAACAGGTGGAGAAATGGACATCCATAGAGGTTATATGGGAAAATTTGAAGTATCGAAAGAAGAACTGGATAAAACATCTCGCTCATTGGATAATCTTTCATATACATCTTATATGCTTCGTGTTGCTTATGAAGAAGGAGAAGTTGAAATTCTAACAGCCATTCTATCGTG
>OGYG01001118.1_pt1 | contig 19664 bp, 20 predicted proteins | sample 1576481 | NCBI WGS metagenome assembly OGYG01 (sample SAMEA3541497, study PRJEB24748) | human gut metagenome | biome: human gut; feature: human-associated habitat; material: faeces | place: China | collected 2012 | reverse complement strand
TAATTTTGACCAAGATAATATTTAATTTCAGACGGTACTAACTTCTCTGATTCTTTAAAAAATAAATGAATATGGCCGTTTGAAGACAACAATCGTTCTCTGATATTAGTTGATTTTCCAATATAAAAACAGACTTTTTCATCTTCTAAAATGGCAAAAAACTTATATACGCCCACAATATCTTTTCCCAAAATTTCTGAGGGGATAGTGATATTCCTCATTTTAGCTTTTTCTAATTTTGCTTTATACGTCATTCCCATGGCATTCTCCTAATTTATACCTCTAATGGCATAAAGTCACCTACTATTTTACCCACAATACGAGGGTTTTCATCATAAGGAATATAGATGTCCTTATAATCCTTGTTAATAGAAACTAGGCGTAGCCCCTCTTTCTCACGGTAGACTTTCTTGATAAAGGTCTGAAAGTTCCACACTACAGCATAAACTGCACCATCATAATCAAAACCTGTCTCACGGATAAGAGCTACAGACCCATTTTGATATTTTGGCTCCATTGAATCCCCCGATACCCATGAAGCAAAATCATGCGCGAGTTCTTCGTTAAAGTAGACGATATCGTAATTTCGATCATCATAAACGGAAGCACCGATACCGGCAGACATTTTTTCGTAAACATGATATTTATAGAGTTTTTCTGAAACTGATATCACTTGTTGAGTTTTCTCTTTTTGAACCAAGTCACGAGCATATTCTACTACTTGATTTTTACCTTCATTCGACAATGTATTATACAGACGTACAATCTCAATTTCTGTAAAATAACCTTTTGGTACTTTGAGTATTTGTTCTAGTCGGTTTACTTTCTCTTTGGATGGTTCTTTTATCCCTCGTTCCCATGCAGAGTAGGCTTGATAGCTGATTCCTAATTGATCCGCAATATCTTTCTGAGTCATTTTTAGCTCTTTTCTACGTGCTTTTAGTTTTTCTGGTTGATACATAGTTCACCTCACATTAATAGTAATTGTAATTCTGCTTTGTTCCTTGCCTCTTTATCTGTGAATTTTTCTTTATCCCAAACATAAGCAATTGACTTCCCTTTATTATAAATAAGCCACGTTTTTAAATTAATACTTTCTTCCTTGATTGCTTTCCAGTTATCTTGATTCAATAAATCTGGATATTCTTGACTTGTTGTAAAACCTACTTTACTCACCCTCTGCTTAACCTGATTAATAAGAGAAGGCTGAAACTGATGGAACTCCTTGATAATTTGTTCTCTGATATCATGAAACAAACGAAAAATAGAAGCGTTCTCCCCTTCGATATAACTCTCAATTGCTTGTGTGACTTCTCTCTCGTTATCAGAATAATGTTCTCTTAGAAAATCTGATAGGCGATAGAATAAGGCCTGCTTTGAAACTTCGAGACTATTTTGTACCTGATGGAAAGTATCGCAACTATAGTATATTTTTGATAAAAGAACAATATCTGGCATTAATACCACAGCCGAAAAGATATTCGCCTCTCGCTCTAACAAGTTCTCTTGATTATCAATCAATTCTGCAAAATAATTTCCATCATGTTTAAGAATAAAATGTCCTAACTCATGACACAGTGTAAAATTCTGCTTTACTTTTGGATTATCTATCTCAAAAGAGAAACTGATTCCCAATTCATCAACTACTGTTAGTCCTTCAATTTTATGACTTGAAAAATGATGAGGAAGTACTTGAATATTGTTTATTTGAATACAAAATTGAAAAAAATAATCAAAACGATAGTTCAGTAAGGAAATATTTTGGTCTTTCATAAACTGATATAGCGATTGTTTTGTTGTACTACTTACTCTTGCATACAATCCATCCAAAGAACGGCACCTCCTTTAAGTATGATCTACAAAACTAAACCAATATGGTTGAGTTTATTGTATAAAAATAGTGGACAGATGTCCACCATAGCTTAAAGAAAAATTCAACTCATTTTAACCTCTTATGTATTATCTTTGAATTTAGTATAGTCTTCAGATAATTTATTAATTAAGTCTAATAATGGTTTAAAGTTTGAATAGTCAATTACTTCCGAATCGTAGTTACTAAGGATATAGTTGGAAAAAATCTCCTTCCCAATCTTTTTTTTATTATCACCATGCTTTTTTTTAGGATCAAATATTTTTCCATCATAATTTGGAGCTATTAATTCATTATTAATTTTTTCCAAGTTAAACAAATTTTCAATTTCAATATCAGTTTTGTCATCTACACTTTCTACTGGTAAAGTTATTACGAAAGCATTCAGGTCAATATGATATAAATAATCCGATTTAATTTTCTGTTCGATATCTTTTTTCTTTAGATTTTTATCTTTTACTAGTTTACCTATAGCTCCTGTCAAAGGTTTTGATCCTTGCCATTCGTTATCTACAAGAAATAATACGGGTTTTTGGGGAAGAGTTTTCTCTGATAAAATGCTGTTAAAATACTTAATATAATTAAGTTTTGTAGGACTATCCTTACCACTGAAAAAATCCATTAGTTTAAGCAAAACAGAACCACCACCTTTACCTGACTTATACTTATAGTCAAAAAAGTATCTTAATCTCTTAGAAGGTTTTAAAAAATTTATATTATATTTAAATCCTCCCTTATCTTTTGTTATTAGGTTAGGATAATTTAAATAATATTTCCGTAAAGCAGCTTTAATATATCTGCTATCCGTTTTACCTTCAGTTATTACTGTAACTTTAGGATTAGCAATGAAATATTTATAAAAAAGGAATTTTTGAAAATCCTTTTCTCTAATATTTAAATCCCCCAAATTTTTATCCCAATCCAAGACTTGGTTCTTATCATTGGTTTCTGTATATTTTCGTTCTTCTGTATACAATAAATTTTTCTTATATTCAATCAAGTTGAATTTAAGTGAGTTCAGCTCCTCTAACCTATTGTTGTACTTCACTAAATCATTAATAAAAGAGAATCGACCCTCTAATTGATTTATCGTACCTTCAGCTCCATTTATTGTAAATTTTCCAGTCTTGTATAAAGTATTAGCCATACTTCTTGTTTTTTTATAAAAATCTTTTTTAACATTTATTTTTTTATTTACCAAAAGACCTGTAACAAGCTGCCTACCATTATATTCTTGAAAATGAGTCTTCTTTGAATTAACACGAAAGCCAGAACGTATTATAATAATTTCAAGTTCTTCTAAAAATTCATTATAGTTTTTTTTGAAATTATTATCATTTGTTGAAAAGGTTAAATCATCCGCATATCTAGTATAAGTCAATCGAAATCTTTTACAAAGAGCGAGGATTCTTTGATCTAAAATTTGACATATTAAATTTGATATTATCGGAGAAGTAGGAGCTCCTTGAGGTAAGCTTCCCTTATAACATGTTAACTGAGCTATAATTGTTGCTATATCAGGTAACTTAAAATAAGTATTTTTTTTAAAGAAACCTTGAACCCTTCCAAAATGAATCGAACCAAAAAAGTCCTCTAAATCTAAATTAAGAACATATTTTTTATTTCTGTGAGGAATGGCATTTGTCTTTATTCCTTTTCCTTTAAAGAAAGCGTGTGAAATGTTATTTTTTACATTCTTCTCAAAAAAAAATTCTTCTTGTCTCTCTACCAATAATCTGGCTAATCTTCGCTGTACATATTTTAAACTTTTATTAGGAGCATTAATTGTACGATCATTCCCATTTTTTTTCTTTATGACAAACGAAGAGTAACAATTTGCGATCTTAACTCCATATAATAATCCAGTCAACTGTTTAATTGGAATACCTAACGAAATTGCAAGCAAGTCCAATGTTTTTATATCTTTATATTCCATCATCATCTCCAAAAAAATATTAAAAAAAGCGTATGAAAACTCATTACGCAAGGCGATAGAGAAGTCAACCATTGATAAACAAATGGGCTAAAGCTCCCCACTAATTGGAGAAAGGCTTACGAGACACTAAGCCATAGAATCTATTCATACGCAGTCAAATTCTACAACAACTTTTTACAAAAGTCAAATCACAGGATACTCTCAGGCACCCATATAATCAAATCTAAAAGACTGACTAAATTATGTTTCTCATATTGTAGCATAGCATCATAAAATAATTACGAAATTAGTTACTATAACTGACTGCTCTTACACAAGAATAATTATAAGGGAAAAAATATATAAATTATTTTTTATTAAATATTTTCTTCCTTTCCTCCATAAACTCAATCAATTCTCTTCGGAATATTTCTTTTTCTTCTTCAGTCAATCCCTTTGAATTCATACGGAAAAGCAGTTCAATATTGTCCAACTCGTCGGTTTTTCCTTCTGAATTGCCAACTAAATAATCAACTGATACATTCAAAGTCTGTGCAATCTTGACTAGATTTTCTTGTGTAGGTTTTTTGACTCCACGTTCCCATGAAGCATATGCTTGTTGCGAAATTCCTAGTTTTCCTGCGATATCAACCTGAGTTAATCCTACTTTCTTCCTAAGATTTTTTAAGCGTTCCGAAAATTCCATCTTTAACCTCTAAAAAATTTCTTTAACTTTTTCGAATAACCCCTTGACAAAATACAACCGATGGTTGTATAATATAATCAACAACTGATAGTTGTACTTGACTTGAAAATAATAACCTCTTTCAAGGCTAAGTTCCTGGATCATTGAAAATTAAATAAAAAGTGCGTCTGACAACCAGAGGACTGACTATCAAACTACACTAAACTTCGTACCTTTATTGTAATTGTTTTGATAAATAAAGTCAAGTCCGTTTTATGGTTGAAGTGAAGATAAAAACAAGTATTTTGTGGGCTTCCACGCATTTCGGACGATTAGCACTTTTGCCGAATAGTAAAGTGAACTGGTTGCGCAAGATTGCGTAAGAGAATCCCTAGGGTATGACAATGACTACCTAAAGAGATTGGCCGGGCAAGCGATGGTAATTAACGCAAAGCACCTTGCTAAACGTTGCCACCGTGGAAAGAGGGATCTTTCCAACCAAACAACTTTTCTTTACTGCTGTCTATCTGTTTAGATGGACTTACCCTCAAGCTACTAAGTCTTCCTTATATCTTAGTAGCTTTTTTATGCTTACAATAAAGGAGAAATTATGACTAACTTTTTTCGCATTACAATGTAAACGCCTATACGATAACTATGAATTCACTTACGGTATGTTCAGCTACTCGCCTAAACTACAAGCTAAACTCTATACACAAGCCCTTCTTGACCTAGATCATATAATCCAAGAAGCTCGTAAAAACAGCTATCCTAGCGGTGATATTCAATTCTATAGTCGACAGTTTAAACATAAATTGTTTACCCACTATTACTCAAGAGTAAAGCAATTAGCTTAACTCTTTTTCTTTTGCTTAAAATTAGAAAGGAAAATTCTATGATTCCAGAAACACTTATCATGAAACCAGACTTTATTGGCCCTGCTTACTACGAAAAATTAGGGAATGCCCCTCGTTTTATCTTTGGGAAAGAAGGTAAATACCAACGCCACATTCTTAACAGTGAAAAACATGGAGCCTTCCACGTTATTACCCCTGCTTCTACAACGGTCTTCCCAGAAGATGCTCTCGTAGAAGCCGTCAATCCGATCTTTCTCTCAGATACAGCTCTAAACGGGAACTCAGTCGCCCCATACCTCAATGTCTTTGCGGAAAAATTGGTCCTAAAAAAATAAGAAAGTAAAGGAGAAATACATATGGCTAAAATTGGATTAAACTACGGAGAAAAACTACAGATCGCAGACAAGACCTATCGTGTCATTACTGATGGTCTAAACGTGCCAGAAGTTCTTGGAAAGCTATCTTTCCGTGGCATTGAAGGCCCTGATATCATCTATGAAGAAGACCGTACCCAACGAAACCCTGACGGCTCTTTCGTCCAGATCAATACAGGTGAAATCCGTGGGATTGTGGTGGCGATTCATTCTTCTGTCCAACATGAAACCCTCTTTTTCACCATTGCTGATATGGCTCAGTCTGAAATTGAAGATCTAGGTATTAAATACCGAGAAGAGGTAGAGCTGGAAGATATTGTCATCACCCATACTCACGTGAACCGCAATGATATTTACAAGCTCTTTGCTTCTAAAATCAAGAAAAAGAATGGAGGGGCACCTCTTAAGGAAAACAAACCTCTAGACAACAAAAAGGATAATTAGGAGGTGATGCACTATGAAACTCTTTACCTATCGTGGGATAAGAGTTAGGGCCTTTTATCGTCATATTAGGGGAATCACCTGGTTTATCTGGTGGTTCCCTTCTTTGTTAGCAATTGGACATTATTGCTATCTTAACCTAGAAAAATTGAAGGACCATCCCTTGCCACAAGTTTACTTTATCGGGGGTTTCCTTGTTGCTTCTTGTTTGGTGGCTTACCTACTGAATCGGATGTGTTACGAGAAAATCATCTTCTTCCAAAAGCTCAATAGCCTACGGATTTTATCTCGCTTCCTGATAGAAAATAACCTCTATTTGATTAAAAATATCAGACGTGAAAACAAAACGATTGAAAAGATTGTCCTTCCTCAGGTCTACTTGAAACAGTCTCGCCACAAGATTGAAGTTCGTTTTATCCTAGAAGGCAATAAATTTCAGGACCGTTTTCTCAATCTTGGCTCGACTCTTGAAGTCATGTTTAACGGGGACTTTCGTAATAAAACCTTTGATAAACGGTTTATCACCTATGACATTGCCATCAACCGCATTGATAGCCGTATCACCATTAATGAGGTCGAGGTCAAGGGCTCTAAACTCCAACTTATGAAAGACGTCACTTGGGATTATATTGAAGAGCCTCACTTGCTCATTGGTGGGGGAACTGGTGGTGGTAAAACCGTTGTTCTCATGACCATTATCTATGCACTGGCTAAGATTGGCTTTGTGGATATCTGTGATCCAAAGAACTCTGATTTGGCTGGTCTCAAAAAGATACCTGTCTTTCATGGTCGTGTCTATACAAGTAAAGAAGATATCATCCAGTGTTTTAAAGAGAACGTCGCCTTCATGGAAAAACGTTACGAGCTTATGTCAACGTCACCTAAATTTCAAGCTGGAAAGAACTTTACATACTACGGTATGACACCCAAATTCATCCTCGTCGACGAGTGGGCAGCCCTTATGGCCAAGATTGACCGTGACTATAGTCTCCAATCTGAACTCATGGAATACCTCTCACAGCTCGTGCTAGAAGGGCGTCAAGCTGGTGTCTTTATCATCTTTGCCATGCAACGACCTGATGGAGAATTCATCAAAACAGCTCTTCGAGATAACTTTATGAAACGTCTATCAGTTGGCCACTTGGAATCAACAGGTTACGACATGATGTTTGGAGATGCTAATAAAACCAAAGAGTTCAAAAAGCTTGATGAAATCAATGGCGTCAAAGTTAAAGGACGAGGCTATATCGCAAATAATGGGGACTTGGCTGGGGAATTCTTCTCACCTTACGTGCCACTTGACCAAGGCTTCTCTTTCTATGATGCCTACGCAAAGATCCCTATTATGGAATATGATGGCGAAGAATTTGAGGTCTTTGGAAAAGTCCAACCTAAACCAGAAACGATTGAATCAATAGAGGAGGAAGAACCTCAAAATACTGAAACCAATCGGCGTCCTCTCAAGGAATTTGCAGAGGAAGAGGACCTCAAAATGGCAACGCTTCGAAAGATTATCTATCTCTTGCAAGAACAAGGCATTGTTTTCGAACGGACGGACTCTGCCATTCTAGTTGATTCTTTTCAAGAAGAACTCCTTCTTGAAATTCTTATCCACTTTGAGGAGGGAGGACGCAAATCTTATCCAAAAGCCGTTGAAGCGACGCTTAGTCATCATGGTCTAGGACAAGGGCAAGGGCAAGCCTGACCACAGGTCAGGCGCAGACCGTAGCCCGAAGTTCCTAGCCCATGATGTGACTTCAACCCCCGATTTCTAATAGGGGGGTTACATTTGGCCAAAGTGCCACGTCCACCCCTCCTCATTCCTTGTGGGAGTTGGGATTTCAAAATTTAGAAAGTGTGTCACTTTGGTCCAAAAAGTGTGTCACTTAATCAGAAGGAGGTGTTCCCATGAATGACTAAAATGAGTCCCTTTCAAATCAAGAACTTCAGAAAACAAACAGGCCTCAGCCAAAAAGCCTTTGCACAAGCCGTTGACTTACCGATAAGAACCTACCGCTCCTATGAATCAGGGGAAAGAGGCCTCACCATTGACAAGTTCCGAGAACTCAAAGAAAAACTCGGTTATTATCAGGAGTGTCACAGAAATAATCTTAGAGCTCACATCGACTATTTGCGACTAACCTTCCCTAGTCTGCGAGATTTAGAAGCTTTCTGTGAAAACTTTCTTTTTTGTCACTTAAGCGAATTTACTGACCAAGAAACACGGCTCATGAATTATACCCACTTGTGGCAACGAGGAAACATTTGGATTTTCGATTTCTTTGATAAGTCTGCGACCAATAACTACCAAACGTGTCTCCAACTCTCTGGTCAAGGCTGTCGGGAGATGGAGCTCCTCTTAGAGCACAAGGGGACTTCTTGGCAGAACTTTCTTCAGAATATTCTCTATGCCTACGAAGATGTCAGGGTAAAACGCCTTGATATCGCCCTAGACGAACTCTATAAAGGCTATGGTCACGAGGAGGAACACATCCAGATCCCCAAGCTCATTGATAAGCTCTATGCCAAAGAAATTGTCCTAGATACCATTCGAAAATGGAACATCACAGGTGGGGGCTCCTTCACCGATAACGACGATATGGAAGCCAATCACGGGCTTTCCCTTTACTTTGGGAGCCGACAAAGTCAGCTCTACTTCAACTTTTATGAAAAGCGATACGAAATCGCTCGTATGGAAAATATCTCCTTGGAAGAATCCTTGGAGATTTTTGGTATCTGGAACCGCTACGAGCTACGCTTTTCAGACCAGAAAGCCCAAGGGGTTGTGGAGGAATACATCAACGGTGTGGACCTCGGAGAAATCGCAAGAGGCATCGTGAACAAGGAAATCCAAGTCTATGATGGTGTCACCCGTTTTGGAGCCTATAAGCCCGATGAAAAATGGCAAAGGCTCTTTGGAGGGGTTGAACCCCTAAAACTCTCAACCAGTCCACAACCTTACAGTATCGAACGGACCATTCGCTGGTTAACCTATCAAGTCGCAAATTCTCTTGCACTCGTTTCTGAAGCAGACAAAATCATGCAAACAGAATACATGAAGATGATTCAAAATAGCGGTGAAATTACTGATCGTGGGGAGGCTATCTTAAGACTCCTCAAAACCAACAAACACTATGAACACTAGAAAGGAAATCTCTTATGGAATACAAAGTCGAAATCAATTCACTAAACAACTTTAAAGCCTGGTCTGGTGGCCTTAGTACCTTAAACACTGTCCGTGAACGTGGTGGTATAGATACCCTAACCACCATCTGTGAAGACCTCTTTTCTGGAGATACCCCTACCGACACTCAAATCAATGACTGGCTTTGGTTTGATACAGACTTTATTTACCAGGCGCTAGGCTACGAGGACCTTCTAGAGGGCTAATCCATGCTCAAGAAAATCTATCAAGCAGACTTCCTCCTTCTTCCTGATCAAGAGTTTTGGAACATGTATATCCTCCTTAGAAAAGGAAAGGACTTCTACTATGAATGTGCTGGAAGGTGTACCGAAAAGCCACCAGATGATAGAGGATTCTACGACTATGAACATGCCTGTTTCACCCTAGACGGTCAGGTTCTGAGTCTCAATCAACGGATGCGTCCCTCTCTCATTGCCTATATTCAACAGACCATCAAAAACAATCACGAAACCTTTAGAAAGGAAATTGATATGGCTACTAAAACGATGTTTGAAACCAAAGTTGGACAAGTTACCAACGAACTCGGAGAATTACTCAAAAAGAAAGACCACAAACAGGCTTGGACTAAGGCGGGAGAACTAAACGCTCTTCTCAAAAAAGAAGAAGCCAAAAATCTAAAGCCTGAGTTAGTCGAACAACTCCATAATGAGTTACGAGGCTACTATTACATCAACAGTGAGATTGAAAAGGCTAATAAGCGACTCTACGCTAAAGGGTCTAAACTCATTGAACTCGCTAGTCTTTAGAAGGAGGACCTATGATAAAAGCCAAACGTTACATACTAAAAGCAAGGGAATACCTCTCAAACTTTAAAAAGGTGGAGAAAAAAGGTGGCCCACCAAAGCTAAAAGTCACTACGAAAAAGACCGTCAATCTAGCTGTTATCGGAGGGATTGCTTTCCTCCTTTTTGTTGGTCTTACGGGCGCCATCCGTGCCATCACACTTTCAAATAAAGTGGGAACACTACAAGCTCAAGTGAAAGCGACTCAAAAACAAAAAGCACAGCCTGTGGATGCTAATCGTAAGTATGACTACAAGCTCCAGTATTACCTCAATGACTATGTCTACGCCTACTTCACCCTCCCACAAGAAGGGGATAAACAACAAGCTCAAGTCGAACACCTTAACAGCTTTTATAATTTCGTCCCAGACGTCAAAGCACAAGGTCAAGTGCGTAACCCAAGTACCCTGCTCTACTCACAATTAGTCACGGTCGAAGGTAAGGTAGCTACCTACAAGGTCAAATACAAGGAAATGATCCAACATGACAAAGACACCGAGGAAAAAGAACTGGTAACAGGATTTAATATTCCCTTTGATGAAAAAGAGGGGAAATACTACGTTTCTGGACTTCCTTGGTTCTCAGCGATTGAGTCTTCACAAGCTGGATACTTTAGCGAAGACGATCAACTCCAACTCACAGCCAACGACCACGCCTCAGACAGTCAACACAAGAAGGTTGAAAAATTCCTCAAGGTCTTCTTTACCAACTATACCACTAACCAAGACAACCTTAACCTCATTGCCAAAAACGTTCCTATTGTAGCCAATACCACCTTTAAAACAATTGACTACACCTACCTTAAAAAAGATGGGACTGGTCTCATCGCCTATGTACAAGCAACCTTTGAGGTGGGAGGAACGACACACTCTGAAAACTTCACCTTCACCCTCTCAGAAAAAGACAAGAGCTACTATGTCACAAAACTAGAACACACCATTCCTCTCAACTACGCAAATGATAAAGATTAGGAGAACTCTATGAATACAGACAATCTACGTACCTTCCTCCAAGGCGATGGGATTTGGATTCTCACCGCTATCGCTGTTTTGTTGGCTATTAAAGCTTGGCGAAACAGTTCTTGGCTTCAACTCTTCTCAGTCGTTGGCTTCTACGCCGTCATTGTCTCAATCGCAAAAGGACAAGATATCCTAAAAGTGGTCGGCTGGTTCCTACGACTCTTTGGTATCGATTCAGGACTTTAAGTATGACTGACGAAAGACTCTATGACTATAGTAAGGGCTTAAACGCCCCCTATTGGATCCAGGAAATCAAGACAAAAAAGGGAACTCGCCTGTGGTACTTTGCGACACCAATGCAATTATCCTTTTTCATTGTCTTTATCTTCGTTTTTGTAGCGATGTTGCTATTTGGAGGATTCATCCTGGTTCCCCTCGCAAAGTTAACACACTCTATTTCACTACTGCTCTATTGGTACCTCCCCTATAAACTCGCTAAATTCTACACCGAATACGAACCACACGGTAAGAAGATGCACGTTTTCATCGGAGACTACCTGATTTATTTCTGGGATTTCAAGCTTAATCAAAAAGCCATCTACCATGAAGACCGAGTAGAGCCAGTAGAAGAAATTGTCTTTGAAAAAACAAATCTATAGAAAAGGAGGTCCTATGAGTATTACCTTAACCTATCCTATTAGGGAAACCCATGAAAATCTGGCCCTCAAAAAAAATCGAACGGTGGTGGCTTATTACCGTATCCCCAATACTCCCATCACCATTACAGATGAAGGGAAAAAGGACAAACATAAAATCACAGTTGCTCAGATGATGAAAAAGCTCCAAAAAAACAAGTTCTTTGAGATTTCACTCATTCCCAAAGACTATCTCTTAGAAGAGAAAATGAGGGACTTTTCAGAAGCACTGGCAGATGATAGCCGTGAACTGGGAGAAGAACTCCTTCTCTACACGGTTGACCGTCTCACGGATGAAATGGAAATTCCTTATCAGTTTGATTGGGTTGTGGGAGTGACCTTACGCAAACAAAATCACGGGGCAACGGTAAAAGACTTGGCCTATGAAAGTTTTAATGAGTTCTCGGAGAAAATCGCAAAAGGTCTTGGCTACGAATACACATTGAGTCCTACCTGGTATGACGATTACAGAAGTGACGAATTCACTATTTTCCAAGCTTTTTCCGTCCTACGTGCTAAACGTCTGACCAATGAAGAGCTCTTCTACTACCAGCGGATGCAATACCTCCGCTACATTCCCCACTACAAGAAGGAGGTCCTCGCTAATCGCTCCCAATTTAACATCACAGATACCCTAATTAAAGTCCTAAAAGGAGGCTTCCTCAAGCTCGAAAGTCCTTATGGTTCTTCCTTTGTGACCATTCTTCCTGTTGGAAAGTTTCCTGTGCAATTCAACGGCTTTCACCTAGGCGAATTCGTCCAACGCTTGAACTTTCCCGTAGAACTGCGTATCAAAGCAGAATTTATTGATACCAACAAAATCAAGGGGAGAATGGGACGTTCCAATACCCGTTATCGAAATATCATGGAAGAAGCTGAAAATACAGACACCGTCCAACAAGACGAAATCATCATGGGCTCTATCTCCCTAAAAGATCTGATGAAAAAAGTCGGAAACAAGGAAGATATCATCGAATATGGAGCCTATCTGATTGTCTCTGCTTCTAGTGTCAATCAGCTTCGTCAAAGACGACAAGTAGTCCTTAACTACTTTGATGATATGGGTGTTGAAATCAGTGAAGCCTCTCAAGATGGCCCTTATCTCTTTCAAGCTCTACTCTATGGTGAAAACCTCCAAAAGAAAACTCGTACCTGGACACACATGGTCACAGCTCGTGGATTTTCAGAACTTATGCCCTTTACCAATACATCCTCAGGGAACCGTATCGGTTGGTATATAGGACGAGTAGATAACTGGACAGGACGTTGGGACTCTATCGCTAAAGCCATTGATTCCTCTAAAAATATCGTCCTCTACAATGCCACAGTCGGTAATAAAGAAGATATCGCTGGAAAGATTACCAAGAACCCACATATCATTATTACGGGTGCGACAGGACAAGGGAAATCTTTCCTCGCTCAGATTATCTTTTTAAGTGTGGCTTTACAAAATGTCAAAACCCTCTATATTGACCCCAAACGGGAACTCAGAAACCACTATCAAGAAGTAATCAACTCCCCTGAATTTGCACAACGCTACCCTGAACGCAAAAAACAGATTGACAACTTTAACTTTGTAACACTAGACAGCTCACTGCCATCAAACCACGGAGTCCTAGACCCCATTGTAGTTCTTGATAAGGAACAAGCTGTAGAGGTCGCAAAGAACATGCTCGAGTTTCTACTACAAGCTGTCGATGACGTGACGATGGACCAGAAAACAGCCATAACAGAAGCTATCAATGCTATCGTGGAACGTCGAGTAGCTGGTGAAAACGTCGGGTTCAAGCATGTCCTAGAGGCCCTAAGACAGGCTTCCTCTTCTGAGATTGCCTCAGTGGGTCGCTATCTGACATCCATTGTGACAAACTCCATCTTGGAACTCGCCTTCTCAGATGGCACAACCCCAGGACTTAACTATGAGTCCCGCGTTACTATCCTAGAAGTTAATAACCTCAAGCTTCCAAAAGATGACTCCACAAAGATTTCAGACCACGAACGAAACTCTATTGCCCTCATGTTTGCACTTGGGGCCTTTTGTACCCACTTTGGCGAACGCAATGAAAATGAAGATACCATTGAGTTCTTTGACGAAGCCTGGATTCTGATGAAATCTGCAGAGGGAAAAGCCGTTATCAAAAATATGAGGCGTATTGGACGTTCTAAAAACAATACCTTGGCACTAATCACACAATCTGTCCACGATGCAGAAAACGACGATGACACGACTGGATTTGGGACCATCTTTGCCTTCTATGAAAAATCTGAACGTGAAGATATTCTCAGACACGTTAATCTCGAAGTCACTGAAAGCAACCTCGAATGGATTGATAATATGATTTCCGGTCAGTGCCTTTACTACGATGTCTACGGTAATCTCAATATGATTTCCGTCCACAATCTCTTTGAAGATATTGATATGCTTCTAAAACCTATGAAAGCAACGGTGTCTTCAAGTCTCGAAAATAAATACGCTAGTTAGGAGGTGAACCGATGCAAGAAGCTTTTGCCAAGCTAAAGGGAGTGGATATCTTCTCCCTAAAGTCCTACATGGAACCAACCAACTTTGGCTCCTTTAATGGGGCCTGGGTTCTGATTAATGAACTCTTCGTTAACCTCTTCTTTTTCATTCTCAATGCCGTCGTTGGCTTCTTTTCCCTCCTCATTCGTATCTTAGAAAAGATTGATCTCTATGCCACCTATAAAACCTATGTCTTTCATGGGGCAAGCAGTATTTGGCACGGATTTACGGGCTCTAATACTGGAAACATTACCAACAAATCACTTGTGGGCACCTTGCTTTTGGTTTTAGCTTTCTACCTTTTCTACCAATATTTCTTTTCAAAAGGATCCTTTTCAAGAACACTCCTCCACGTCTGTCTAGTACTCCTATTAGCTCTGGGGTACTTTGGGACTGTTGCTGGAACCTCTGGTGGGCTTTATCTCCTTGATACTGTCAATAACGTCTCTAAAGATGTTACCAAAAAGATTTCAGGGATTAAGGTTGACTATGCCAAAGACAAGTCCATTAAAATTGGAAAATCGATGTCAGATAGCTACATTGCAGAAACGTCCTATAAAGCCTATGTCTTTGTCAATACTGGCCAAGAAAATGGAAAATACAAGAACAGCCAAGACGGGAAAGAAGAAGCCTTTGACGACAGTAAAGTTCTTGGAACTAGTGATAAGAATGGGAACTTCAAGGCGGTCAAAGCGAAAGACCGCTCCAAGTATTTAGACGATTTAGGAGATGGCGCCAACGATGACGGTGAAAAGAACCGTTGGGTGTCAGCTATGCCAGACTTCATCTTCACTCGGATGTTTTATGTGATTTTTAAAATTGTAGAAGCCTTTGTATTAGCCGTCCCTATTATCCTTATCCAGCTCTTAAATGTGGTAGCTCAAATCCTTGTCCTCACCATGATTCTACTTTTTCCAGTAGTCCTTCTCATGTCATTCGTTCCAAGGATGCAAGAGTTGGTCTTTGGGGTTCTTAAAGTTATGTTTGGGGGCTTGATTTTTCCAGCGATTACAACTCTCTTAACACTCCTTATTTTCTATATTGAAAAAATGATAGAAAACATGGTCACAAATGGGTTTGATGGTGTTCTAAAAACCCTACCGTCACTTCTTTTATTTGGTCTTGTCTTCAAACTCTTAGTATCGGTGGTTTCTAAAGGTGTCATCTATTTCCTCATCTGGAGATTTAAAGGCCAACTCCTCCAATTCGTTCTTGGCTCCAAAGCTCGAATGGTTGCGACAGATATTGGGACTAAAGTTGAACATGGTGTCACAAAGACCAAAGAGGTTGCTTCACAGGTCCCAACACGAAGCCTTGCGACGGCGCAACACCTGGGAAACTTTGCATTGGCTGGTGCTGGTTTTGGGACTGGGGTGATGATGAATGCCAAGAGCCATTTCCAAAATGCAGGCTCCTTCTTTACCCGAAAAGAACCAAGCCAACCAGAAACAGTCATGCCAGCTGACCCAACAGAGGCTCCAATAACGCCAGAAAGTCCTGAACCAATCATTCCTCCAACACAGGCACCACCTGATAATTCCAAGCCAATTGAAGAAGAGAGCCCAACACCTCCAAGTGAGGCACCAATCATGTCAGAAGGAACTCCTAGTCCAGAGGACGAATTCCAAACGCTCAGAGAAGAGTGGATGTCGCCATTCAAACAACACCGTATCAATACCCTGGAACGTAGATTGGATTCCTATAAGGACCCTCAAGCCATGTATAAAGCCCAAGGGTCCAATGCCTTCACCCGTGCTTATCGAAAGACCATGACACGAGACGATAAAATAAGAGCCAATATCGAGCGACGAGATCGTTTAACTCAACGCCTAAACCAATTGAGAGGAGAATAGAATGAATACTAAAATACGCTCAAGAACAGCCTTTCCAAGAATGCTTGAAGAGACACTTTTTAAGGCCTACCAAGAAGGGAAACGCTCCGTCGATTTCCTTCTTTTATTCCCAGTCTCAGAAAAAGACAAAGACCAGATCATTGCACAAACGAAAGCTCATTCCGTCGTCTTGGATGCCAAATGGCGCTTTGGGACTGTTCTATTTACAGCTTATATCAGACATTAAGGTGAAAGGAGAGCCAATGAAAAAACTAAAATGGTATCTATTATCTAGTCTTATTCCTCTCTTTTTTCCTGTCTTTATCATTATCATCATTATGGGAGCCGTCGGAGGAAGTAGCACTGGAGGCTCTTCTCAATCACCAAATGGGGCAACCTACACAGACCACTGGTCAAATGGAGACCCCTATACCCATAATTTACTCGTCCATCGCTATGGTATTAAAGCAGAGCAATTGGACGGTTTTTTAGATACTTTAGGAATCTCCTATGATAAGAATCGTATCAATGGGAAAAAGCTCCTAGACTGGGAGGCTAAGTCTAATCTAGATGTTCGTGCCATTGTCGCGATTGCCTTAAATGAAAGCTCACTTGGAACAGCTGGAGTTGCGACAAATCCTGGTTCCAACATGTTTGGTTTTGGGGCATTTGACTCTAATCCAGAAAATGCCAATAATTTTAACGATGAAGTAGCCGTTGTTGGACTCACCAATCAGACCATCATTGGCAATAAAAATGAAACCTTCAAAGTCCAAGATGACAAAGCACAAAAATTTGCGAGTGGGTCTCTCAATACGTCAACAGATGGTGGGGTCTACTTCACCGATACCTCTGGCTCAGGAAAGAGGCGTGCTGAAACCATGCAAAAACTCGATACTTATATCGATGAGCATGGAGGTACACCAAAAGCCCCTGAACAAACGACAGGAAAAACGAGAGACGGTGGCGGTGTCACAACAGGGGATGTCCCACAAGGCTATAGCCTCACCAAAGAAATCAATACCTCAAGCTATACAGGTCTGTCTTATCCATGGGGACAATGTACCTGGTTTGTCTACAACCGAGGAAAAGAAGTCGGTGTTAGCTTCGGAGAGTACATGGGAAATGGTGGCCAATGGATGAATGCCCCTGGTTATCAGACAACTCATACCCCAACCGAACACTCCGCACTATCTTTTAGCCCAGGACAAGCTGGAGCAGATCCAACCTATGGCCACATCGCCTTTGTGGAACAAGTCAAATCAGATGGCTCCATTCTTATCTCTGAATCAAACGTCAAAGGACTAGGAGTCGTTAGCTACCGTACTTTTGATGCAGAAACAGCAAAACAATTTACTTATGTTATTGGACACTAAAATGTCTCCACAAAATATTTCATTTTTTGTTTATTTTTACGAATCTATAAGTAGGAGGACAAAAAATGAAAATAAAAAACATCAATTTAGAAGAACATCTAACTTCCTCATATGGAGAAGAGTACTGGATGTCTGTCACTGTAAGTTATTATGGGACTATTCGTACAGTCAAACGTTTAGTACTCCTAGATAGAGAGGCACATAGTATTGAAGAACTAGAATTATTAGTTTATTTGCAATATTATGAGATAGAAGAGCATATGAAGCAAATAGAAAAAATAGAAAGAAAAAATTTACTGGATGATAATTTATTTCAATTATTATTCGCAAGACACTTTTAGAGATTATTTAAGAATTATTTAGGATTATTATTCTATAATCGTGTTAATCCTAAAAAACTTTTCTTTTCATAATCTCCTTAGTCAAGGTCACATACCTTGGCTTTTTTGCGTTAAAGGAGAATATTATGCAAGTAACATTACCACAAGAACAAACTCAAGAGATTCAGCAAATGATTGCAACATTATTAAAGAATGAAATTCATCATTTTAAAGAAGATATTGGGGCTGATAGCCCTTTTCTAAATAAAAAACAGACTTGTAACTATCTAGGAGTCTCTAATAATACACTTGATATTTGGATTGCAATGGGACTGCCCTATATCCGAATTGGAAAATCTATTCGTTTTAACAAGGAAAGTATCAATCAATGGATGACAAGATTAGAAATCAGCGCATAAGGAGGTAAATATGTCTATAAAGAAAACAAATAATGGTTCATATAGGCTTAGGGTCTACATTCCTGACGAAGTCCAAGGAAAACTCGGTATGGGAAGACGGTACGAGAAACGGTTTAAAACTCGTAGAGAAGCAAAAGAAGCAGAAATAAAGTTAGCTATTGATATTGAAAATGCACGAGCGGGTAAAACACCTACTTTATCTAAAGATAAAGGAAGTATATTATTCAAAGACTTTTACCAAGAAATTTGGCTAGAACCATATAAAGCAGGTCAAACTACTACTACTCTAAAACCTCCAACCAAAGCAACAGTATTTCAGACAGAAAATCTATTCAGATTACATATTATTCCAATTTTAGGAAGTTACTCAATAGAACATTTAATGAATAATAAACAACTTGTACTATCACTACTTACTCCCAAGGCAAATAGCTATGCTAATTTCAAGGTAATTAGGAGCTATGTAAATTCTGTTTTCGATTGGGCTGAGGAACTTGAATATATTCCATCAAATAAACTCCGAAAAACAATCAGTAGAATTAAAGCTAATAAAAAGATTCTCCTTAGAGAGAGCAAAAGAGAGGAGGATCTTTCTCTCGATAAAGAAGAGCTGAAATTATGGCTACAAGCTTTTGACACAGACTTAGAGAAAGGACTTATTGACCTAAAAGACTACACTCTCTTTTATACGACATTCTTTTTATCTGATAGAAAATCAGAAAGCTATGCTCTACAATGGAAACACATTAATTTTTCTACTGGAGAAATACTCATAGAACAGGCTTTAGACCGTTTTGGTAATATAAAATCAACAAAAGGCAACAAAAAAACTCTCTTTAAGGCTCCAATTGAATTGATGGAATTATTAGCAAATTGGAAAGTGAAGCAACAAGAAGAACTTAAGCTATTTGGTCTACGACAAAATCAAAAACAGTTTGTTTTCACCTATAATGATCGTTCAAACAATATTAACTTACCACTCCATATAGATTATCTGAATTATAGAATGAAATCAGTCAGACGCAGGCACCCTGAACTAGCACCAGCTTCCCCACACAAACTAAGACATACTGGTGCGACACTCGCAAAACAAGCTGGGGTTTCGTTAGAAATAATTTCAGAAGCCCTAACTCATAGTGACAAAGAAATTACAAAGACTTATGTTAACACTAAAGATACCGTCAATCAGACTGTAGGTGACATCGCATTTCGTAGCTTAAAATAATGATGGGGTGAATATGGGGTGAATTTTGGGGTGAACTTTGGTTTTTAGGCTAAAAAAAGACATCCAAGAGAAATCTCTTGAATGTCTTGAAACGTTGATATAATCGTATTGATTAACGTTTTGAGAATTGTGAAGCTTTACGAGCTTTCTTAAGACCTGGTTTCTTACGTTCAACCATACGTGCATCA
>OGYG01001116.1_pt1 | contig 19683 bp, 19 predicted proteins | sample 1576481 | NCBI WGS metagenome assembly OGYG01 (sample SAMEA3541497, study PRJEB24748) | human gut metagenome | biome: human gut; feature: human-associated habitat; material: faeces | place: China | collected 2012 | reverse complement strand
TGGTGAGGCTTTGTCATCGAAGGGGAGGACGCCGGCGAATTCTTCGATTATGCTAAGGACGCTCTCGGCATCTTCGTTAATCTGGATGTAGGCTTTCTGACGGTCTGTGACGTTCATCTTGCCATCCTCTTTCACCTCGGAAACGCGAAGGTCGAGGACTTCGCCCGGGCGGTATTTGCCGCTGGCTTCTCTGGCTGGAATCAGGGCGGAATATTTGTCATCAACAGCTACGAAAACACCGAAACGATCGCTGATCTCGTAGACACGCCCTTTTACGGAATCACCTGTTACATATGGGGTTCTGGTAGAAAGGTAATGGTATACCTTCATGGTGGCGCAGAGACGGCTGCTCTTATCTACATAAAGGGCTACCAGGCACTCCTGTCCTTCCCGCACACGGCTGGTCTGCTCATGGTATGGCAGAAGCAGGTCTTTCTCTAAGCCCCAATCCAGAAATGCACCGATCTTGGTTACCTGAAGCACTTTCAGAACTGCAGTCTGGCCAACCTGAAGAAGCGGCTCTCTGGTGGTTGCAATAAGACGGTCTCTGGAATCTTTGTAAATAAATACGTCCAAAGTATCGCCCTCTCTGGTTCCCTCCGGAACCTGTTTCGCAGGAAGAAGCACTCTGTCTTCCTGGCCTGCATTTTTATCTTCTGCAAGGTAAACACCGAAATCTACGGTCTTTGCCACAATAAGCTTCTGTTTTTTTCCTATTTCAATCATGGATTCTCCTTAATTCAATTACGGTTAAATATAAAATTTCTCAGTAGCTTCCCAATCTATTGTCCAGTATAGCACACATTTACCGCCACTGTGAACATTAACTTATTGAAGTAAGGATAAAAAATGCAGAATCCCCATCTGCAAAGCGACTTTCCGGCTCATGCATTGCGGAAGCGGCTCAGGAAATCTTTTGTCAGCGGGTCTTTCGGATTCTCAAACAGTTCCTTCGGCGGTCTGTCTTCTACGATAACACCATTTGCCATGAAGATTACACACTTGGAAACGTCACGGGCAAATGCCATCTCATGGGTGACGATGATCATGGTCAGGCCTTCGTGTGCAAGGTCTCTCATAACCTCCAGAACCTCGCCTACCATCTGGGGATCCAGCGCGGAGGTTGGCTCGTCGAAAAGAAGAATTTCCGGCTCCATGGCAAGGGCTCTTGCGATTGCCACACGCTGTTTCTGACCTCCGGAAAGCTGTTTGGGTTTGGCGTTGATGTACGGCGCCATACCTACTTTTTCCAGATAATACAAAGCTTTTTTCTCTGCCTCTTCTTTGCTCTTTTTCAAAACCTTTACCTGACCTACGGTGCAGTTTTTCAGAGCAGTCATGTTGTTAAAAAGGTTAAAATTCTGGAACACCATACCTACCTTTGAACGGTATTCCGGAACGTTTACGTTCTTACTGGTGATGTCAGTTCCATGATAATTGATTTCTCCGGTGGATGGAGTTTCCAGCATATTCAGGCAGCGAAGAAGCGTGGATTTACCAGAACCGGACGGTCCGATAATGCACGTCACATCTCCCGGACTTACGGAAAAATCAATATCTCTCAGTACCTGATTGCTGCCAAATGCTTTTCCCAGATGCTTGACTTCAAGGATTTTTTCACTCATGATCATTTCTCCTCCTTCTTCTTAGGGTAGGAATACAGACCACTTGTGTGAGCCAGTGTATCCGTTGTGGCAAGGTCATAATTCTGCGGACCTTCCATCTTGTGTTCCAGCAGGCGGAGCAGTCTGGAGCATACAAAAGTAAGGATAAAGTACATTACCATAGCGATGGTAAAGGATTCAAAGTAAGTATAATAGGCTCCGGCTACGCCTTTTGTTGTGTAGAAAAGTTCTACAATTCCAATAATGGAAAGAACGCAGGTATCCTTGATATTGATGATCAGGTTGTTGCCAATCTGAGGCATGATGTTGCGCAATGCCTGTGGAAGGATTACGTTCATCATAGTCTGTACATGCGTCATTCCGATTGCTTTTGCAGCTTCTGTCTGACCTTCGTCAACAGAAAGGATTCCGCCTCGGACGGTTTCTGCCATGTAGGCTCCGGTATTGATAGATACTACGAAAAATGCCGCAAACCACATGGACATGTTGATATTGAACAGGTAAGCACTTCCGTAATAGATAAACATGGCCTGTACCATCATTGGGGTGCCGCGGAAAAATTCCACGTAGCATGCCATAATAAATTTGAGAAATCCAACCAGTGTCTTTTTAACTGCGGAGTCCCTTTTATCTACAGGAATTGTTTGAATAATTCCAACTATAAAGCCAATAAGGCACCCTAAAAAGGTGCCTACAATGGCTATGATCATTGTATTTCCGGCTCCTGATAAAAAGGAGGCGCCGTATTGCTGGAGCAGATACTGGATCCGGCCCCAGAAGGTTTCAGGAAGCATATTTTTCTCTCCTATCTCTCTCGACTTTATTTACAAAGACCGTCTGCGAAATATCCTGCAAAGTGAATCTTACAAAATGCAGGAATGATTTTTCAAACAGACTCAAATGCAGCGAAATCACTGTAACCCTTACTCTGACAGCGGCTGTACGGAAATTGCTTTGTCCATCATTTCTTTGTAATCATCCTCTGTCATTTTATCCAGTACGCTGTTCAGGGCATCCAGAAGCTCTGTGTTGCCTTTCTGTACGGAAATACCAATGTTGATATCCTCATCTGATACCTCAAAATCTCCGTCTGTGCCAGAGAAATCAAGAAGTTTGAAATCCGGGTAAGCTACGCAGGCAGCCATTCCGGTAGGCATATCCGTTACAACAGCGTCACATTTTCCAGATTCCAGGGCAACCAGCATGGCAGGCGCACTTTCCTGTGCAGGAAGAATGTTTGCGTCCTCAATCTGCGGCAGGCAGGAATCATACCAGATAGTGTTCTGCTGGGAAGTACAGGTAACGCCCTTCAGATCTGCCACACTTTTTGCATCTGCATAATCGCCGTCGCTTTTTACCAGGGTAATAATGGATGCATAGTAGTATGGCTCTGTGAAATCTACCATCTGCTGACGTTCGGATGTAATGGACTGACCTGCGATTACGCAGTCAACTTTTCCAGACTGGACAGCCGGTACCAGGGAATCCCAGTCCAGTTTCACGATTTCCAGATCGTATCCCAGCTCGTCACAGATTTTTTCGCCATCATAACGTCGTATCCATATGCGTAATCAGAGCTTCCGGAAATGGGAACAGCTCCGTTGGAATCATCTGGCTGTGTCCAGTTGTATGGTGCATAGCTGCACTCCATTGCTACCTTTAATGTTTTCTTCTCTTCTGCCTGTACCATTGTAAGTCCAAGTCCCGGCATTGCTGTCACGGTAACAGCTGCTGCCATAAGACCACTTGTCATTTTTCTCCATAAATAGCTCTTCTTCATTTTTCTTTCCTCCTCTTTGTAAAAAACTCATTAATCACAGCACCACCGATATTTTATCGGTGTGTTTCCTCATTTCGAGGTTGTTTCCCCATTTCCGGGTAAAAAAAATGCAATGGCGGCGTTATCACACTAACGCGCCATTGCGTTGTAGTTCATATTACTCTTGTTTGTGGGAGAAGTCAAGAGGGGGGAGTTGCAGAATTCATGGTTTTTCTCCATATTTCTCTGGCTCACAGATTCTTTTCATCCTTCAACGCACATATTTTTTTAACCGTTAAACCAGAAATATCTGCAATTTCCTCAATCGTATACTTGCCCACTTGCAACATTTTGACGGCTGTAGCCATTTGATTTTCCAGTCTTCCAAGCTCAAGTCCTTGCTCAATCAGTTTATCCGACTCTAATTCCAGCACTTTTCCGCCCATAATTTCACCAATTCCTTTCTTTCAGCCTAATCACCCGGAACACCTGCTCTACAGCACTTTCCATATTTTTCTGTGCAGTCTGCGGATCCATGGCTTCTTCCAGAGTGGTCACCTGACGGAGGATTGGGAAAAAAGCGTCGATTCCAGCTTCATTACAAGAGGCAGCATCTTCAGTGACCGAGCCAGAAAAGGCAAGCACTGGCTTTCCATATTTCTTTGCAAGTCTGGCAATTCCGATGGGCGCTTTTCCCATAACGGTCTGGCCATCCAGACGACCTTCACCAGTGATTACGATGTCTGCATTTTTTATCTGATTTTCTATGCCGATTTCTTCCAGGACAATGCTTATACCTGGTTCCAGTTTTCCATGAAGAAAAGTACGGAAGGCAAAGCCAAGGCCTCCGGCTGCTCCGCAGCCTGGGTAGTTTGGAGCATAATTAAATTTTCCCAATTGGGTTTTGGAATCTGCAAAATATTCTTCTGTTATCTTTGCATAGTTTTCCATCCACCCGTCCATCAGCTCCACCATCTCCGGTGTTGCGCCTTTCTGGGGGCCGAAGATATAGCTGCAGCCTTTTTCCCCATATAAAGGGTTGTCCACGTCACAGGCAATGCGAAAGCTGCATTCTTTTAATTCCGGAAGCAAATTTTTGCAACTGATGGAGGCAAGCTTTTCCACACCTTCTGCTCCAAATGGCACCTGTTTTCCACTTTTATCCAGAAGCTCTCCTCCCAAAGCCTGAAGCATACCGATTCCACCATCATTCGTTGCACTGCCTCCGATTCCGATGATAAAATTTCGGCAGCCTTTGGAAATGGCGTCTTTTATGACCTCTCCAACACCATAGGTTGTAGTGTTTATAGGATTCAGAAGTTCAGGTGGAACCAAAGTGATCCCGGCTGCACCAGCCATTTCTATAATGGCAGTCTTTCCGCACTTTTTCTCATTCTTGTAGCCACGTTTACTTTCTATTATAGAAGTATTTTCTACTACGGAAGCATTCTCTGAAACAGCCATCATCTCTTTTCCCACAAAATCAATTCTACCTGAACCGCCTATATTACGTTTCTCCCAAATTGCATATTCGCAGTCAACCGGAGTTCCAAGTGGTCCGGTAACTGTCACATTCTCCAGACTTCCGCCAAGTCCCTGAGCAAGTGCCCGTACTGTCCCTTCCCCGCCATCTGCAAGCGGATAAACCTTGGTTTCTGCTTCCGGATGTACTTTCCGAATGCCAGCTGCCGCAGCTTCACCGGCTTCTATGGAACTCATGCTTCCTTTAAATGAATCAATTGCAATTACTGCTTTCATGTTCTTTTCTCCTGTTTTTTACGCTCTAACCTTCTGTGTTCTCACTCCACAAGTCCTCTCCGATTGCAGTACTTTCATCTTGTATCGTAATTTTATAATCGGAATCAACCTGAATATCATATCCATACAGGCTTTCCTTTCCCACTTCTGCATCTTTTTGATCCGCATAATAGGAAAAACCTACACGGTAGATATCCGGATGCAGGTCAATCTGAACATAACTATATCCCCGTATCCAGTCTTCTTCAAGATTTTTTTCATTGAGCAACAGCTGTGTTGCGTACTGTTCTGCCACATCCCCCTTGCTGGTTCCCATGGCATTTTCTATGGACCTGGCAGCAAAGCCATGTAAAGTCCACGCCGTTATCAAAATCTCCAGAACCACCACAACAGCAATAAGTACCGGGTTCTTTTTTTCCTTGCACATTCTCTTTACTGCAAATCCAAATGCGTATATCACACTCGCCAGATTCACCAGACATGTGATGAGACTTGCTTCCTGTCTATGTTGTTCCCAGAATCCGTCAGGAACCAGGAAAGAACATATTGTGAAAAATATGCCGGTCAGAGTGATTGTAAAAAATCCATAAATTCTTTTGCTTTCCTTATCTTCCCGATTCACCCACAGATAATATCCACTCACAGCAGCTCCCGCGCCAAGAAGCCCGGCAAATAACGCACCGCCAAGGTTTGCATGACCAGAGAATTTAAACACAGCCACAATGAGCAGAATTACCGGTATCGCAAGATAGCCTGCGATTTTATCCTGATGCTGTTGCTGTTTTCGTATTTCTTCCATTGATTGCATCATCTCAGTCACCTCTGCAGACGTGTATTTTTTCTCTGCTTTCTCTCTCTTTTCTGCCATCCCGTTTTTTTCTGCTGCTTCATTCATTTCTACTGTCCCATCTTTTTCTGCTGCCTCATCTTTTTTCACGTTAGCCCCTTCGGTTGTCTGCATTTCTGATCGCATCAGCTCCAAAAGCGATACATCCAGTGCCTCAGCCAATGGTTCCATTGTATTAATATCCGGAAATCCAAGTCCCCGCTCCCAACGGCTGACCGCCTTATCCGTCACTCCGACTTTTCCGGCAAGATCGGCCTGTGTCATATGATGCTCTTTTCTTCTTTCCGAAATAAATGCCCCAAACCTTTTTGCGTCCACTATATGATATCCTCCATAATTCTTTTGCGTTACTCTCTTATATACACTAAAATGTGGATTTTCGTCAATCGACGATTTGTTTACCTGGAAAAAAACGAAAAATTTTCTATAACTCTCTTGTATGTATTGACATTTTGATATCTAAATGATATCATATTTATATCTTGCAAAAGATAATTTTCATTATCAGGAGGATTGCTATGAAAGAAAAAGTTTTGGACAACAAGAAAAATGGTATGGGAATGATGGTGCTGTTTATTCTGCTCTATGCCGTGGCCGCAGCCGCTGTAATATTCGGCGCAGCCTTCGAACAGATTCCCCTTATGGTCATCGGTATCATCTGGGCTTCACTTGGATGGATCCCGTTCCTTGGCCTTAAAGTGCTGAAGCCGCAGGAAGCCCTTGTACTCACCTTATTCGGCAAATATGTGGGAACTTTAAAGAATGACGGTTTCTATTGGGTAAATCCTTTTTGTACAGCTGTAAACCCGGCTGCAAAGACGAGACTGAACCAGAGCGGTGACGTAGATGGAGGAAATGCCGCCAAATCCGTTCTCACACTGGCCACCGGAACTTCCGCTTCCACAAGCAGTACATATGTAAACAAAAAGATTTCCCTGAAGATCATGACCTTAAATAACAACCGTCAGAAGATCAACGACTGCCTGGGAAATCCGGTAGAAATCGGAATTGCCGTTATGTGGCGTGTAACAGATACTGCGAAAGCTGTTTTCAACGTAGATAACTATAAGGAATATCTTTCCTTGCAGTGTGACAGCGCGCTACGAAATATCGTGAGAATTTACCCTTATGACGTAGCACCCAATGTAGATACCACTGGGGATGGTGTAGCAGATGAGGGAAGTCTTCGCGGTTCCAGTGAAATCGTAGCCGGACGCATCCGTGATGAAATCCAGCAGAAAGTAGCAGATGCCGGTCTGGAAATTATTGAAGCCCGCATCACCTACCTTGCTTATGCACCTGAGATTGCAGCGGTTATGCTGCAGAGACAGCAGGCTTCCGCTATCATCGACGCAAGAAAGATGATCGTAGACGGTGCTGTTGGTATGGTAGAAATGGCATTAGAGCGATTGAATGAAAACAATGTGGTAGAACTTGACGAGGAGCGGAAGGCTGCCATGGTTTCCAATCTTCTCGTAGTGCTGTGCGGCAATCACGATGCCCAGCCGGTGGTTAATTCCGGCAGTCTGTACTAATGGCTGAAACCAGAGATACCCGGCCTAAGAAACAGATCCCGCTCAGGCTTTCTGCCAAGCTTTATGACCAGATTGCAGCCTGGGCGGAGGATGATTTCCGCTCCGTAAACGGGCAGATTGAATATCTGCTCACCGAATGTGTCCGCCAGCGCAAGAAAAATGGGAAATACGTTTCCGACACGATGGATAAACCGCCGGAACTGGATATCTCATGATTTCCAGCATAAAAAGCCCTTCTACTTGCCAAACCCACTATCGACAATTATAAAACAATACAAATTTTTCACATTTTAAACAAATCAGGGAGTACAGATGTTATAACAACAGTGCTGTACTCCCCGCTTTTATCTATTCGTGCACAGAGGGTAATGACTTTCTGAATGCTCTGAACACCAATTCTGTTTTGTATGGTATTTAACGCTTATAATTATAATTGTTAAGCTTATTTTCTTCGTTCTTTGTGTTAATTTATCTTTTGTATTTTAGTATTTCTATAATTCTATAAAATGATATATTACTTGCAATTTGCTTTCTCTATATGTATTTTTCTGTTTCGTTTTTCTATTTTGTTTTTCTATTACGTTTTTCTGATGCATTTTATATTTCATTTTTTCTGAGAGTATTTCTACAGCCATTCTTATGTATGAATGGTTCTGTCAATCACATACACAGCCTCTGCTTTATCGCGGTGATGTCTTTCTCATGTTTGTTCACGTAAAATAAAAGTCTTTCCTGCGTTTCCCATCTCTTTTGTTGTTCTTCCAGCTTTTGTAAAAGATTGGAATGATTCTCTGCTACAACCTGAAGCTTCCAGTCTGTAGTGTTCTCCACATGAAGCCAGAGTTCTTTTACACTTCTTTGCAATTCTGATACTGATGCATCCAATTCACATACATGCTTGTCTACGCTGCGCAAGTTCGCTTCCAGATTCTCAAAGCGCCTCTTGGTTTCGCTTTCGAAGTTGTCAACGCGAGTTTCTAAGCTGTCAAAGCGGCTTTCCAAATTATCGAAGCGGCTTTCCAACTTGTCGAAGCGGCTTTCCAAATTATCGAAACGGCTTTCCAAATTATCGAAACGGCTTTCCAAATTCCCAATCCGTGTCTCAATGGGCACCAGCAATCCTGCAATCGCCTGTAGATCTTCTTTCGTCAACATTTCTTTCACCTCCCGTATATTTAAGATAAAAAAAGTATATCAGCAAAATAATGTAAAAACAATACTTGAAGTACATTTTGTTCTGTGCTATAATCACGCCACGCATGATTTGCAGCAACACATTTCAGAACAGGAAAAAAGTCCACTGTCTGGGAATCCCCAAGGCAACGGACTTTAAAGCTTCTACTCACCTAATCTATATTTTCTATTACTTTCATATTCTTACCAACTGTGGAAATTTCACCAACACCCCATCTTTTTATTCCCAAGGTGCCTTTACGACTTCCTTCGCTTCAAACAGGTGCTTCATCCAGTCACCGGCAAGCTGAATCCAGCTCTCACATTCTGCCTGGATTCCATAGCCATTGGGGCATGCTGTTTCTGCAGTGGCAAGTCCCAGACCATGACTGCCCACTGGATAAATATGCAATTCTGCCGGAATATCCAGAGCGTGAAGTGCCTGGAAAAACAGCAGGGAGTTCTCTACCGGTACAGTATCATCCGGTGCTGTATGCCACAGGAAAGTCGACGGGGTATCCTTCGTAACATTATATTCCAGGGACAGGAATCTGCGTTTCTCTTCATCTGCATAATCCTCTCCCAGAACGCTTTCAAAAGAACCCTTATGTGCTTTCTCGCCAGAAGTGATTACCGGATAGCTGAGCATAAGCCCATTGGGGCGAAACTTTTCGGAGTCCATGCCCAAAGCTTCTGCAACAAAGGGCTTGTTCCAGAATACACCAAGGCTTGCCGCCAGATGTCCACCAGCAGAAGAACCCTGGACTACGATCTTCTCTGTATCAATATGCCATTTTTCTGCATTTTCACGGAGCATTGCAACTGCTGTAGCCAGCTGAAGAAGCGCCTCCGGGAAACGTGCCGGAGCAACGCTGTAGCGCAAAATCGCAGCATGATAGCCCATTGCCATAAATCTGACAGCAAGAGCTTCTGCCTCTCTGTCAGAAGTCATCTGATAGCCGCCGCCAGGACAGATCAGCACAACCGATCTCTTTCTCTCCGGCTCGATCTCCGGGGAATTATCCAGGAAATATGTAAATAAATTTGCTTTAAACTCAGAATCTTTCAATTGGATTTCTATTTTTTCGTGAATCATTTCGCGAGCCTCCTGTTGTATATATTTCGTTCATTTTATAATGTCAGGAATAACCAGCTTATCCCCTAAAGCATGTTTGGAAAAAAGCTTTCTGTAAGACGTGCGTCACAATTTTGGCGTGCAGTTTGCAATAATGCTTTTTCAAACAGGCTCTAATGCCATAATAATTTTCTTCCTATAAGAAATCAATACCTAAATAAAATTGACACCTGCTATTTCAAACACGCTCTAGTTCCCCATCTTCGTCCTGTCATACATCTCCCTGAACTCCGTAGGCGTACAATTATTCATCAGCTTAAACATCCTAAGAAACGCCGACAGACTGGAAAAGCCTGACTTAAATGCCACCTCCGTCACACTCACTCCCGGATCCTGCAGCAACGTTTTTGCAAATTCAATTCTCTTCTGATTCAAATACTTATAAAACGTAGAATCTGTATACTGCTTAAACAACCTGGAAAAATGATACTTACTGAATCCTGCCTGGGAAGCCACTCCCTCCAGGCTCAAATCTTCCGCAAAATGATTGTTAATATAATCTGTAACCAGGATAAACTTCTCCACATATTCCTTCTGCCTGCTGTTTGCTCCGTTTTCTTTCTGCTGTCCCGCTACAGTATGTGCATTTACACGCTGTCTTCCAACGCATGTAAGAATCTCAAGGAATTTCGAAATAATCATAGTTTCCAGATAGGGAGACTCACCGAAATATTCCTCTTTGATTTCCAGCATAAGCGTTTTTACTTTTTCATAAATCTGCGGATACCCCTCCGGTGTAATCAAAGTAGCCGGGGTTATAATCATAGTAAGCAAGTTCAGCTCCTTGGTAGAAATATTGTTCAGACACGGCTGAAAAATAATCCGCTCTCCGCTTTCCGGAGCAAAAAGCTCATGAAGCATACACGGACCGATAATCAGCACATCCCCCTCACGCAGATTGTATTCCTTTCCACCGCACAGTGCCTTATAGCCATTTACGATTGGCATAAGTACCTCGAAGGAGGTATGCCAGTGCGGTGGGTAATTCTCGTATTCATCATTATAATAGAGACAAACCTGCTCATCCTCCCGGAAATCTACTGTTTCATGTATTCCACTAAGCTTATGTATCATTTCCCCATGCTCCTTCCCTGTATATTCTTATTATAATGCTCCTGAGTTTCACCCTTTTACCAGAGCATGTTTGAATTTTCCCAACATATATCATTTTCCGACGGTCAGTATCAAATATTGTCATTCAGTTCTCAAATATTGCGTTTTTCAATATGTTTGTATTGTATCAAATGTTGCTTTTTTTATCAATATATAGCCAAATTTATATTTTAAATCTAAATAAGTATCGTTTATCTTTGTCTATATTGCATAATTTTCTATGTTTTAAATTATATACTTTGACATGTACTTGTTTTTGTACAATTTTAGATAGCAATAATTGATAGTAAACAAACAAGAATTAGAAAGAAAACCCAGGCAATCTCTGCTATAGTAAGAATTACCAAATACGAGATCTAAATTTTTAAAAGGAGGTTCAATATGAACAAGAAACGAGCACTTTCAATATTAGTAGCTGCAGCAATGGCAGCTGGAACTCTGGCTACATCTGTACCGGTTTATGCTGATGATGTTGAAGAAATCACATGGATGTTCTGGGATGACCTGGAAGCTACGGAAGATCTTATTTCCAAAGGTTACAAAGAAGTCATTGATCGTTTCAACGAAGAGTACGATGGCAAATATCACGTAACTCCGATCACCACCAACCTGGAAGAGTATGATGGCAAGCTGAACGCACTGATCGCAGCCGGACAGACACCGGACGTTTACATCTGTAACCCTGGTCCAAATATGGACGTATATGTAAATGCAGGCGCAGCAGCTGATCTTACCGATATCCTTGAGAATCAGGAAGCAGACTGGTACGCATCCTTTACAGATGGTATCTTCGAAAGAATGACCTATGACGGAAAGATCATGGCAGTTCCTACCAACTTCGCAGCAGCCTGCGTTTACTACAACACCGAGATGTTTGCAGATGCTGGCGTAGAAGTTCCTACCACATACGACGAACTGATTGCTGCATGCCAGAAGCTTCAGGATGCCGGCTACACACCAATCTCCTGCTCCGCTGGTACCGCATGGTGCTTATCCATGATCGCCGGTTATCTGTGTGACCGTCAAGGCGTTGACCTTGCAGCTATCGCAGACCATACCGCTAACTGGACAGACGAGAACTGTATCGAAGCAGGCACCAAGTTAAAAGACCTTTCCCAGTATTTCCAGGCTACAGCAGCCGGAGATTCCAACGACCAGGCTACAGCAGCTTTCTATAACGGCGAAGCAGCTATGCTGGTTCAGGGTTCCTGGGCAATCGCACAGATCAATGGTAACAACCCGGATTTCGAGTCCAAATGTGGTGTATTCCAGTTCCCTGGAATCGACGGTGCAAATGACCCGAACCGTATGATTGTTAAGACTGATAACCTTCTTATGAGCTCCACAACAGAGCATCAGGACGCAGCTATCGCTCTTATGAAAATGTTCACAGACGAGACAGCTCAGAAATACACAGCAGAAGTCGGCGGCAAATTCCCAATCGTCAAAGACCTTGAGATCGACTATGACAAAGCTCCTGCACAGCTGAAATATGTTCAGGATATCATGGCCAAAGCAACTGGTACATTCGGATTCTACAATGAGTCCCTTGCATCTGTAGAAGCTGGTGACTGCTTTGATAACGCAATGGTTGACATCTTCCTTGGAAACCAGACACCTGAAGAAGCATTCCAGACCGTACAGACATTCTATGAGGAGAACGTTTGGGAATAAATCCTCCCTTATAAAAAATAAGTTATAAACCCAGGCACATGGCTGCCGCGGAACGGACTAAGGCATGTTCCGCGGCAGTCTTTTTACTAAAAAGGTTATCGCCAGTCAGCGAGCCCACCAAAATCAATACAATACTCATGCAGACAACGGCTTATTCTTTGCTATCATTCGGTTTTCTTTAGTAGTAAAACCGCACACATTTGACGGAAGGATATATTATGGATAAAATTCTGCGCGACAAAAAAGACATTTTCGTATTTATCGCCCCGGCGCTGATCATGTTCCTTCTGGTCCTGATCATCCCGACGATACAAATGGTTTACTACTCACTCTGCGATTACGCAGCACTTACACCCCCTGAATTTGTGGGATTAAAAAACTATAAGAAACTGTTTTTCGGTGACGCCACATTCCGTATTGCCCTGAAAAACTCCATCTTTTTCATGATCTTTTCAGCAGTCACACAGCAGATCTTCGGTCTTTTACTTGCTGTTATGCTCACCAACATCCCGAAAGGCCGCAACATTTTCAAGAACATTTATTATCTTCCATGCGTACTTTCCTCCGCAGCACTTGGACTTCTCTGGTCTTTCCTTTTCAATCCGAGAATCGGTATCAACAATCTTCTTGCCAAATTCGGCATTGAAGGACCTCTGTGGCTGATGGACTCTACCGGATTTATTGTACTTCCCATGTGGGTTATCGCATTTGTTGCCCTGTGGCAGTACCTTGGTCAGAATATGATGCTTTATATGGCACAGATCACCGGAATTTCCCGTGACATTTATGAAGCTTCCTATATAGACGGTGCGTCAAAGGTAAAAGCATTCCGCTACATTACCCTTCCGCTGATCAAACCAATGATGATTACTTCCCTTTCCCTGAACTGTATTGGTTCCCTGAAATTCTTCGACCTGGTTTACAACATGACCCAGGGTGGTCCGAACCACAGAACAGAAGTCCTTGCAACTGAGCTTTACGCAGAAGGTTTCAACTATTTCAAATACGGCTACGCCAGCGCCATTTCCGTAGTTCTCCTGGTGCTCTGCCTGCTGGTAACTCTTCTGGTAAAGAAAGTCATCAAAGTCGAAACTTACGAGTCATAAGGAGGTGGGAAAATGAGCAACGTAAAAGTAAAAGCTACAAAAAAGCCGGTAAAACCGGTAATCGTAGTGGTTTATATCCTGCTGGTGATCCTGGCAGTTGTTTATCTGGCACCACTTCTGTGGATGTTATCCGTATCTTTGAAAGATAACGCTGGCATTATGTCAGCACCATTTTCCCTGCCGGATGTGTTCCATTTCGAAAACTATCAGCAGGCCTGGCAGATGGGAAAACTTGGTACTGCGCTGGTAAACTCTGTTCTGGTCTGCGGTGTCACGCTGATCATCAGCCTGTTCTTCGGCGCTATGGCCGCTTTCGCCATCGCCAGAATGCGCTGGAAATTATCGGAATTCATGCACACCTTCTTCCTCATCGGAATGATGGTTCCAGTACATTGTGTTCTGATTCCTCTTTTTGTAAGATTTGCAAAGCTTGGCCTTACCAACTCACAGGGCGGACTGATGATTCCTTACATCACTTTTTCCCTGCCAATGACCATTTTCCTGCTTACCGGATTTTTCCGTTCCATGCCAGGAGAAATGTTCGAGGCTGCTGCCATTGACGGCTGCGGAATCTACGGATGCTTTTTCCGGATCGCACTGCCACTTTGCAGAACCGGTTTCTTCGTATCCGGACTGATGACCTTCATCAACAACTGGAACGAGCTGCTTCTTGCCATGGTATTTATCTCTGATCCTATGAAAAAGACACTGCCGGTTACACTGACCTATTTCGTTGGTCCTTACGCAACCAACTATGTGCAGATGTTTGCTGCGATCATTATCGCAATCGCACCTACCGTTGTTGTTTACTCACTGTTCAGTAACCAGATCGTAGAAGGTCTTACCACAGGTGCAGTAAAAGGATGATATGCAGCCCGAAAACTCACACTCGCTTTACAACGTAACCTGCTATTTGTGGGTCACAAACCTTATATGGCTCAATGTTTTACAGTCACCATGAATTCGCAACAAGGAGAAACATTATGGATAGAAAAAAGGCTAGAAAAAAAGCGACCGAACTGGTCAGCCAGATGACCTTAGAGGAAAAAGCAAGTCAGCTACGCTATGACGCACCTGCAATCAAGCGGCTTGGCATCCCCGCCTACAACTGGTGGAATGAAGCGCTCCACGGAGTTGCCCGCGCCGGACAGGCCACAATTTTCCCGCAGGCAATTGGACTTGGCGCCACTTTTGACACCGAACTTCTGGGACAGATTGCAGATACCATTGCTACCGAAGGTCGTGCCAAATACAATGCATATTCCCAGGAAGAAGACCGTGACATTTACAAAGGTCTTACCTTCTGGTCGCCAAACGTAAATATTTTCCGTGATCCAAGATGGGGACGGGGACATGAAACTTACGGTGAAGATCCTTACCTTACGAAAGAGTTGGGAGTCTCTTTTGTAAAAGGGCTCCAGGGCGATGGCAAAGTTATGAAAGCCGCTGCCTGCGCCAAGCACTTTGCAGTCCATTCCGGTCCGGAGGCCATCCGCCATGAATTTGACGCAATCGCAACTCCGAAGGATATGGAAGAAACTTACCTCCCAGCATTTGAAGCTTTAACCAGAGAAGCGGACGTGGAAGGCTTCATGGGTGCCTACAATCGCACCAACGGAGAGCCCTGCTGCGGAAGTCCTTCCCTTCAGAAAATACTTCGCGGCGACTGGGGCTTCCAGGGATATTTCGTTTCCGACTGCTGGGCCATCAAGGATTTCCACGAGCATCATATGGTAACCAGCACCCCGGCAGAATCGGCTGCATTAGCACTGAACAATGGCTGCGATCTGAACTGCGGAAACACTTATCTTCACATTTTGAAAGCTTATGAAAAAGGACTGATCTCCGAGGATACCATCACGGAATCCGCCATCCGCCTTTTCACTACCAGATATCTGCTGGGATTATTTGAAGAGACGGAATACGACAAAATTCCTTATTCTGAGGTGGAGTCACCTGCCCATCTGGCACTTTCCCAAAAGGCTGCTGAAGAAAGCTTTGTACTTCTGAAAAACAATGGGATCCTGCCTTTGAACAAAGAGAAGATCAAAACAGTTGGAATCGTTGGACCAAATGCAGACAGCCGTAAGGCTCTGGTAGGCAATTATCACGGTACAGCTTCCCGCTACTGCACGATCCAGGAAGGTATTCAGGATTACCTTGGAGATGATGTACGTGTGCTTGCCTCTGTAGGATGTGACCTTTTCCGCGACCGCACCGAGCATCTTGCTTTTACTCAGGACAGACTTGCGGAAGCGAAAATCGTTGCAGAAAACAGCGATATCGTAATTCTCTGCGTGGGGCTTGATGAAACACTGGAGGGTGAAGAAGGAGATACCGGAAACAGCTATGCTTCCGGTGACAAAGAGACCTTGCAGCTTCCACAGGTTCAGCTGGATCTGATGGAAGCCATGGCTGAATCCGGCAAACCGGTTGTTCTTTGCTTGATGGCAGGAAGTGACATTGATCTTTCTTATGCAGAAGAACATTTTGATGCAGTGATGGTTCTGTGGTACCCAGGTGCTGAAGGTGGAAAAGCCGCCGCAAGAGTACTGTTCGGAGATGTCTCCCCATCCGGCAAATTACCAGTGACCTTCTACAATACCCTGGAAGAGCTTCCGGATTTTACAGATTATGCCATGAAGGGACGTACTTACCGCTATATGGAGAATAAGGCGCAGTTCCCATTTGGATATGGATTGACTTATGGGAAGGTAGTAGTGACAGATGCAGTTGTCAGTGAAAACAGCGCAGCCGACACAAATGGTACAAGTGTTTCCGGCAAGGCAGGTTTCGAAAGCGGCACTAATACCACAGCAGCACCAGTTACAATCCAGGCCACTGTCACCAACCAGGGCGCAATTGATACCCGGGATGTGGTTCAGGTTTACATAAAGAATGCAGATTCTTCTCTGGCCGTTCCAAACCCGGAGCTTGCTGCTTTCACTCCTGTTTTCCTGAAAGCAGGCGAAACAAAAACCGTCACACTTTCCATTGCTCCAAAGGCCTTCACCGTAGTAGATGAAACTGGAGCAAGAACAGAGGACGGCAGCCACTTCCATATTTACGTTGGCTGTACACAGCCGGACGAGAGAAGTGTGGAACTTGCAGGTGTGAAACCAGTGGAAATTGAATATAGTAAATAATCTTTATAAGGCGAACTACTATCTTAGTTGTTCGTCTTATATTTTTCCTCCTTTAAAAGCATCGAATATTAAGTAACCGCCATTCATACCTATCTCAAGGTACAAACAGCGGTCACGCAATTCATCTCAGTTTTCACTCAATATTTTCCTGTCCATAATAAGCATTTGCACCATGTTTTCTATAGTAATGCTTATCCTGAAGCTCCTGCGGAGCAGGTTTCACATTCGGATTGATCAGCTCGCAGCGGGAAGCCATCTTGGCAACCTCTTCCAGAACTACTGCATTATGCACTGCCTCGTGCGCATCCTTGCCCCATGTGAAAGGACCATGATTCTTGCAAAGAACAGCCGGAACAGCCTCATAATCTCTCTTCTTGAAATAGTCGGCAATGAGAATACCAGTATTCTTCTCATAAGCTTCCGCAATCTCACTCTTATCCAGATTACGGACGCATGGAACCTCACCGTAAATATAATCAGCATGAGTGGTTCCATAGCATGGAATTGCGCGGCCGGCCTGTGCCCAGCTGGTAGCCCAGGAGGAATGAGTATGTACGATTCCACCGATCTTCGGGAAAGCATTGTACAGAACTACATGGGTCGGAGTATCAGATGATGGGTTATATTTACCTTCTACTTTATTACCTTCCAGGTCTACAACTACCATATCTTCCGGTGTCAGTTTCTCATATTCCACACCACTTGGCTTGATTACGAAAAGACCTTTTTCACGATCAATTCCACTTACATTTCCCCAGGTAAAAGTAACCAGGCCGAATTTCGGCAGGTCCATATTTGCTTTGTAAACTTCTTCTTTTAATTTTTCAAGCATAGCTGTATCCTCCTTTTTATACATGCAAATGTCTTATATTTTTCATAAAAACTTGTATCTTATAGTTTTCATAAAATTTCATCACTCATAAAGCGGAATCTCATAGCCCCAGGATTTCCTGATTCCATCCATGATCTCCATCACACGCACAGTCTCATCATGAGGCATTTCCGGGCATTCCTTTTCGCCCTGTGCGATTGCTCTGGCGCAGGCCTCAACCTCATACTCATAGCCTGTGATCTGTGCCGGAGGCAAATAAGCTGCAACCTCCTTATGCTCCTTGTCAAACACTGTGATTTTCTCCGGATTATTAATATTCTGCACCTGAATATAACCTTTGGTTCCAAAAATACTTCCCATTCTGTCAGAAATTTCACGGGCACCACACTGCAAGGTAGCCATGCGGTCGCCTTCAAATACCATAGCAATCGTATCCAGCATATCCACACCTTCACGGAAAATAGCAGTTGCCTGTACATCCTTCAACTTATCCCCAAGAACCATGCTTGCGACATTAATGGTATAAACACCAACATCCAGAAGCGCACCGCCTGCCAGCTCCGGCTTACGGATACGTTCCACCTCACTGATGGCATAGTTCAGATTGGCTGTAACAGCTGTCACCTCACCGATCACACCGCTTGAAATAATATCATCGATCATCTTTCTGGATGGCATATATCTGGTCCAGATTGCCTCTGTGATCAGCAGGTTTTTCTCTTTCGCCAGGGCAAAAAGCTTTCTTGCCTGGTCTGCATTTACAGTAAACGCCTTTTCACAAAGCACATTTTTTCCTGCCTCCAGGCACATCTTTGCATGAAGATAATGATGGGAATGAGGGGTTGCAATATAAACCAGATCCACCTGCGGGTCTGCAAGCATTTCCTCATAAGAGCCATAAGCCTTGGAAAAACCGTATTTCTCGGCAAAAGCCTGCGCCCGTTCAAAGCTTCTGGCTGCCACTGCGTAATTCTCCACATCCTTCATTCCAGCTACTGTTTTCGCCATCTGAACTGCAATTCCTCCAGCTCCAAGTATTCCAATTTTCATTTATGTAAACCGCCTTTCTAATAAAATTTCCTGTTTCGCCATTCTCAACTGACCTCCCTGTATGGAGATATCTCTAAAGCGATACAGTTATTTCGCTCACATGATATTCATATAGTCTCACCTCATGCAGACATAAACTCTACAATCGCATAAGGTTCGCCATTCTCCGTGGAAAGCGCAACCGTAACCTTTCCCATTTCCAGCTTCACTGCCGGATAAAAAACGTCTCCAAGCAGTGCCTGCTTCTTATATTCTGCCCTCATCTGGCGGATTTCAAAGCCTTCTGGCAGATAGTCTGCCCCCATGCGGATATACTGACAATTATTAACATGGTGATGGGTGTCCAGATGATGTTTCTGTATTGCAAAAGACTCCTGAGCTTCCATCCCTTCCGGAAGGGCAATCTTACGTGGCGCATAATCCATCTCCAGCTTTTCATCCAGTTCGTATCCTCTGGTGTCTTCGTCTGTAAGTCTGGCCGGCAGACCGGTCTCTGTATCAATATTGGTCCAGATACTGTTTGCATAGGATAAAAGCTCTCCATCTTCTGTTTTCAGAGTGAAGTTACGCATTCCAAGAAAGCCTTTGAAGCCATATGGCGCCGTTGATGCCACAATCGTCTCTCCCAATCCCGGATATCGGTTCACCACAATCTGCCAGGATGACAACACCCAGGCTCTCTGGCGTTCCTCCAGCGCCTCCATTCCCTGCCCTATATTCTCAGATTGAAAGGTGCAGCAATCCTGATAATAATTCTGAATTCCAGGAAGAGTCAGGCAACCATCTTCGCCTATTTCACTGTATCTGACACGGCCTTTAAAACTGTAACTCATGTTATGTCAATCTCCATTCTAGAGCCTGTTTGAAAAATCATTCCCGCAATCTGCACGCCCCACTTTGTGGGAGATTTTGCCCGAATTCAGTTGCCGT
>OGYG01001111.1_pt1 | contig 19805 bp, 32 predicted proteins | sample 1576481 | NCBI WGS metagenome assembly OGYG01 (sample SAMEA3541497, study PRJEB24748) | human gut metagenome | biome: human gut; feature: human-associated habitat; material: faeces | place: China | collected 2012 | reverse complement strand
GACATTTAAGAAGATATAAAAAGATAGTCAAAAAGACATATATGATTTATAGAAATCTTTTGATATTTTACATTAGTATTAATTTTAATTGTCAATTCTCTATCATCCATAAAAATCGCTCCGTCTTACACTCGTACATATGTTCTATTTTTTTATTATATCATATACTACTATGAATAAGAAGCGGTAATTTTCTAATTTATTTGTTCTAATTGAATATCAAATATTCGCACTCTTACGGTTATGAAATAACGTCTTTGATTACTCCTCTTCTGCCATACGTTCAGCAATTTCTTTCATTATATAGGTGTTTGACTTAAATTTTTCCCCAAGTTTTTTGACATCTACAATCCAATCATGTAATACATATAAGTATTCACTTATAAAGCCACTTTCTATATCTAACCTTAAAACATTTCTTATTAAATATAACCTTACGACACAATATAAAATTTCAAAATATATTAACATCATCGTTCCATCTCCTATTTTTTTGATTTTATCTTTATCATCTTCTTTCCACATATGCGAGTACCAATTTCTTGTATCTTTTATTGTTTGTAAAAATGTATATTCATTACACTCAAGAAGTTTTAATATATCTGCATTATAAATATTATCTGCTTGAATAAAATGATCTGTAACAACACTTGCGTGAATAAAATATTGTCCCAAACTTCTTCCTTTTTCAACATTGTATTTTTCTTTTAATTCTATATTTATCTCACTTCTCTTTTCTCGCTCAATATCTACAACCCCCTCAACAACATGTGTCATCAGTGTAAGTCGATGTGCTGGCATAACAACCTTATATTTTGATGATACCAAATACTGCATAGAATAGAATGGAATTTGTAACACATCATTTTTGAATGCAATGTATGTTTCTTCATTCACCGTTTCCGATGTAATATCACATAATGTCATTGTTGTTCTATTAAAATATGAGTCTGTCGAAAATCTATTGGCTAATTTCGTGATATCTTTCAACTCACCATTATACTCAATTGATTTAATTTCTGGAAAGCTTCCCAAATATAAATACATCATTGAATCCAATTCCAGACAAAAGCTTTCAAGCTCATCATATTCATTATCTGAATACACTATTAATTCAAGGATTTCTCCATCGAAGCAAAAATTAATTTTCCTACCCTGAATCTCGCTGCTAAATGATTTCATATTATTGCGACAAAAAGTCTTATGTAAAAAAGTTATTTTAATTTTATTAAGCATATAATCACCTTCTGCATTTATAATATTTTAACCAATCGATTAGTTTATGTATTTATTGTAACATATCCGAATGTGCTTTGTGTGCAAATTGAAATTTCTGATATCCTACCACCTGTTCTTACTGTAACACAGATATTTATGATTTTTATGCAAATATGAAAATATTTGTACTGTTGCGCTGGATTATTCAGTACCTCCTCCACATCACAAAAATAATTTTCTTTTCGAACTCAAGTCCTTCTATATAATCCCCCTATTCCACACGATATCCTGTCCCCATGATTTCTATAATTTCCTTATTTTACGGACATTTCTTCCATCCTACTCTCACCCACATTCTCAGTAAATTATTCGGTTTCTTGTTCGAATAACCCTTATTCTATAAAGCTTTCTGACAATCTTCCTCATTTAATTCCTACTGTTTCACTATGGATTATATTTATTTTATCCCGTATTTAAGCTATTCTACCGAACTTACCTATAAATCAATACTTTCTACACTTCAAACTATAAATAATATTTTATATTTCCTACTGTTTCACTAGAGTTTTGTGCATTTATTCCACATCCACCGAACTCTCTTCCCGGAGAACTAAAAAAGCCATGACCTTTTTCAGATCATAGCTCTTGATATTATCTCTTCTTTTATATATTCCCATGTCATTCTCTTCTTTCTCCGAACTCATATCTAACTGATACCTTATTATATGTGAATACAACTTTCTGAATCTGTTTTGCCGAAAGAACAGATTTTAATTCTTCTGTCAACTGTTCTCTTATCTGTTGCCGTATCTGTTCTGACTGGATATCTTTATTAGTGATCTGCATTGTTTCCATCCTTTCTTGTCATCCTGAGTTCTATGAATATCTTCAATACTGTAAAGAACATATATATTGCGAATGGAATTCCAATAAACAAAAGACTTATGATTTTACCATCAATCAAGATGGATGTAACCATTCCAGATACCTACAAGATCATGCTCATATAAAATCCATAAGTTACTATTTTTAACCACCGCATACCAATTCATCCTCTTTAAAATGTTCTTCTATTTCTTCCATCGTCAGAAACAATTCTTTTTCAGGGACGACTTCTCCATCTACACGGTATCTAATATTTATATCTTTGTCTGATACAGTAACACGAACACTCGTTATCTCTTTAGGCTCATAGACTTTTCTAAAGCTCACTTCTTCACTATTAAGAACTATGTTCCCTCTTCCCAAACATTTAGGACATTGACATTCATATCCTTTATAGTTGATTGAACCAGTTCCATAGCATATATCACACGTTTGGACGTTCTCAATTCTCCGAAATCTTTCAACTACTCTATATACTTTCTGTCCCATCTCATACGTTGTATTGATCTTCATTACATTCCTCCGTTCTCCATGTCTTCAAAGATATCTCTCAAGTTCTCAATATCTGATTTCAAATACCATGCACGACCATCAATCTCAATCGGTGTACCGTTATCTGCTGCCATCCTTAATTTTTCCATCATTAACTCCATTCCAACTGCAACACCTTTGTTATACTGTTCTTCCATCATCTGTTCCATTTTTTCTCTGCTCTCCATCTTCTTTATTTCCTTTCCGTGTGTGAATGTATTGTGTGCACTTGTCTCTTCATTATATAAAGTGGAAAATTAGAAAGAATTTTCCCAGAAATTTGAAAAATAATTTAAGAATTTTTCGTTGAGAAATCAGAAGATATTGTTTTTTCCGTCATTCAGCATTTACCTATTGTTCCAAACTTCTTAATGAATTGGGCGAATGATTATCTGAGTCGGCGAATTGCTGAGTTAGAACATGAAACAATCCGTCAACAATGGAATAAAGCTTCTCTCGAAAAGACTCTATCAGAAATTTACGAACGGCAGCAGGACAAAAAAAGCACTAACAGAAGATTCTATTTCTTCCGCTAGTGCTTAATATTACTTGTCGCTATAATGCTGTCTACAAGCCAAAATATAAATATTCTGTTCATCAATACGATAAATCAATCGGTCTTTATCATTAATTCGTCTACTCCAATAACCTGATAAATTCCCTGTCAAAGGCTCTGGCTTTCCTATGCCTTCGTTTCCATTCCGATCAATATCTTTTATAAGATTATTGATTTTTTTCAAGGTCTTCTTATCTTCTGTCTGCCAATACGTGTAATCTTCCCAGCCATTATCAGTAAACATTTTATTCATCTTCTGCCACCTCAGCTAATGTATGAGAAGCAAAATTTCCATTTTCTAACTGTGCTTTTGATTCCATTAGCCAGTCATAATTAGCTTTATTTCCCATAACATGAATATTTTCCATCAAGTTATTGTAAGCTTCTTCAGACATCATAACAACATTTTTATTGTTCTTACGGGTAACTATCATTGTTTCATAATCATCAGTTACTTGATCCATATAACTTTTCATATTTTCTCTTAATGATGTATAATTTACAGCTAACATTCCATTCACCTCCGTACAGTTTTCTGTACTTAAATTATAACGTACATTATTCTGTACGTCAATATTATCATAGATAAAATTTTACTACTTTTATCATCCATTTACAGCACAATTCCTTCTGCCTTTACATTATTATAAAATGGCAATGCCCCAGCCAATACTCAATTTATGAAAACTTTAAATAATATCATGTGTATTGTTTGACATATAATTCCAACATCTTTTTTACTGGTTGATTGTTGGTGTGTAGTGTTTATGGGTGGATTATTCTGCATTACTTTCTATGATATATTTTCCACCTTTGATTTCTGCATCTTTATCAATAAAAGCAAGTTCCATTCCTAATTTATCTGCTATTTTTGCAAGTTCATCCGGTGAAAAAGTATTACGTTGCATTTTGTTACTAAAATTCTGTTTGCTTATACCCAACATCTCTGCCATTTCTAACTGAGTTACTTTTTTATCTTTTGAAATTGTCTTTATCGTCTCTTTTAAAGCCAACATTATGTCCTCGCTTTCCCTATTATACAAACATAAGGTTTACCTCATATTCGTATTAATAGTATATCATATTTCCGCTGTTCTTTCCTAGTAGTTAATACGACACCGACAGAATTAATTTCCATCAGTGCCGTACGTATATAATTTATTTATCTAATCTCTTCAAAATTATCTTTTCTATTATTTTCCAAACCCAATCATTAGCACACTTTCGCTTCATCTGATACAGGAAAATATCTATTATTTTTTGTTCAAAGTCTTCTGGTCTGATATTCGATTTGAATTGATTACAAGCATAACAGGATGCCTGTATATTTTCCAATTCATCTGCACCACCCACAAATATTGGCTTGATATGATCTAATGTAAGTTCTTTGTATGTGATTTTCTTTCCACACAATGCACATTTTCCCTCATACTTACGATATATAAACTTGCGTTCTTCTTTTGTATAAACTCTGCGTTTCCCTTGATAGCGTTTTTTATTTTCTCCCTTTTCATCGCCCTCTGTATCAAAAATGTAATATCCCTTTAATTGTCCCGGCATACTCAGCAATTTCTTTTGTGCCACGTTGACATTGTAATAAAATTTGGCTTCAGAAAGATTTTTTGTCTTATTCATTCGTTCTCCAGAATAAGTACATCTTTTAACATAATACTCTCCATTTGTGATAACTATTGCCATATTTTCCACCGCCTAATACTCTCTTGGAAATAATACGGTTGTCACAGATCTATCAGCTTCAGATATAATCCAGACTTTCCCTTTACAAGTTTTATATGTTCCCATTAATCGACCGCCATCTTTCAATGCAAGCTCATTCATCTCTTTGTCTTCTTCTGACATTCTGCCCCAGTTTCCAAGACAAAATAATCTCATAGCGTGCATAATTTCCGATGCAAATTCTCGGCTTGACTCCATTGCTCCATAGATTCCAGGTGTTACTACTTCTCTTCCTAATTCAAAAAATACTGATTTAAACATTTGCGTTCCTCCAACTTTTTCTTTAAAATTTTCCGTCAACAATCGTCTGACGAATGTTTTCAAGTTCCCTGTAATATGATGATTTGCTCATTTCCATCATCAAACATATCTCTGTATTGCTATATCCAAGCAACTTCAATGTAATAATGTTCTGCTGCCGAATGGTCAAATTTTCCATCACGGACTTTAAAATTTCCAACGCAATTACTTCATCTTCTGCGGATGATACCTTCGTCATAATTATTTCCGTTGGTCGCCTTTTCTTAGCTGTTTCCATTTTGAAGTGGCTTTTCATCTCTGATCTCATGCAGTTCCAACAGATGCCATCAAGATTATTTTCCGTATTGTTTCCAACATATCTGCAATACTTCTGAATTCCCTTCAGATATCCGAATACAGCGGTGTTATAGTAATCTTCCATACTGTAGTTGTGTGCTCTCAAGAACTGGTAAACCAGATCATGATTCTTTTCCGCTAACCTTTTCTCTTCTTCTGTAAATGGTTTTAATGTATCATTCATATATTTCCATCCTTTCTGTATGTCGGAGAATTGCCTTGATTGACAACTCTCCGTTTATGTAGTTAGTCGTTGTAACACTCGTCCAGATATTTTTCAACAAGTACTTTCGTATCAGTCATAAGTTTTTTCCAGCGATAAAGATTAATCTCCAAAAGTTTTCTAATCTCTTTTTGGGAATATCCAACAATAAGTAATTCGAGTATCTTTCTCTGGTTATCTCTATCAAATTCGTCCATAAGATTATTCAATTCAAGTTTATCGATAATCTGATGTTCAATCGTATTATGATAGTTCTCAGATACTCCGCCCAAGATTTCCATACAAGCACCGTTTTCATTGTCGCTATAGATTGACGAAATTACTTCATCGAAACTAACGACTTTTCCTTCTGGTCGTCTCTTCTGACGATTCATGTCCCGATAATGATTACTACGTGCATTATCCAACGTTCTAAAGAAAATCTGATCGAATTTAAGCTTCTGTAAATGCTCATATGTGTGATACTTCTTTACTGCCTGAAGATATGGAATAATTAAGATGTCATACCACGGATCAATTGACAATCCATGTATTCTTAAATACCGATAAATCATGTCATGATGTTCTTCAGCAAAAATCTTTTCTTCCTCTGTTAATGGTCTGTCTGTGTACTCTGCTTTACGTCCTCTTCTGTGTTCTGTCATAATCTCATACCTCAACTTTCATAGATTTATTTGTATACTTGCAATATTGCTTAATGGCAAGCGGTCAACTAAATGACCCACGGCTCAACCGTCATTGCCTGTTTAATGCCCATTGATAATAATCTGGATTTTGCCATGCGATTCTTTCTAGCATTGCATACAAGACATCATTGCTATCTTTTATCGAATGCAATTCTTGTTCTATGTAATCAACCTCAGTATCGTATTCATCTAAATAATCTGCATAATCCATATCAAGAGATAAGTTAAAAAGGATATCTGCTATTTTATGAGCGTCCATGTTCATGCTCCTTTCAAATACCGAGATATAATCTCATGTACTGATATGCCAAATGTCATGCTTTATCATCTGCTGTCTCAAGCTTTTTCTGAATGTCTGACCGATTACCGTAAACGTATTCCCACTTATCAGTTAACGGCAGATCATCAAGAATCTTTTCAACTACCGGATATACCATCTTCTCAAATGTCTCGTTGAAGAACTCTATAAACTCCTGTTTGGTATTAAGCTTACAATCCATATAAATCGGCTCAATGGATTCTGTGTATTCCCTGTAAGAAATGTAACTTTCTTCTTTACCGCTCATTGCTAGAAATTCACTGTACATCATGGTGCTACACCTCCTCGTCTATGATGATGAACTCTTCTTCTGTGTCTTCATCAAGCCAAAGATTGATACCGTCTTCTGTAGTTGCTATGCAGTGATCTTCATGTACCTCTGTGATAACTGCCGATTGGTCTACCGTCCCGTCAAAATCTTCTGTGTGCCATAATACTTTCTGATTTAATTTGAAACTCTTCATAATCCTTTACCCTCTTTCTTAATATCCAAAGACAATCCATGTAACTATCATCCCAAAGACAAACAAAACCGGAATCACACTTATAACGATTGCAGATACAGTCAATTCTCTGTCACATTCATCTTTGCTGATTTTGTGCCTATCGTGTTTTACCGGAACACTTACAACTGAGCGTTTACGAATATCAATAACTTCAATTCGTTTAACTGGTTCGGTCGGCTCTACCACCTCATAGTTATCAAATACCGCTACTGTTTTGAATCTCATTTGAAATACCTCTCTTTCTTCTTTCTCACTGTCCTCTGCTTTTAGAGACTTGGAACTCTCACCCTGTAGGTGGTAGCATTACAGCGTTGGCGGATTGCTCCGCCGTTACATTACTGTTATTTAATTTTTTGCAAGTCTAACTGTTACTCTTTCAACTGGAATATCTTTTAGATACTTTTTATATTTTTCTTCACCTTCATCAGCAATGAAAACCTCTTTATCAAATGATGCTTTTGTGAAAGCTGTGAATAAGATTGTTAAGCCTGCAACTGTTAATTCGTTTTTCTGACGCTTCTTCATATATGTAGAAGTTTCAGCTTTCAACTGTTTGATTTCTTTCTCGAGTGCGTCTACTTCTTTTTTCTTCTTAGCTTTCTTCTGCTCTAATTCAAATATCTTTTCTGAAACTGTCTGTAACTCTTTCATATTTTTACACATATCAATTCCTCACTTTCTTATATGGGAGAAACACGGTTGAATCATCTTCCTGACTATTGTTAATCTCTCGGGACGCTCACAGGTATATGGATTTCAACTTCACATCTTTTCGGGATGTTCGTGTGCCTCTGTTGTTTTGTTTGTGATTATATTGTACACGATAGCGTGTACTTTGTATATTGGCAGAACTAACAAATATACACGTTATCGTGTACTATTCTTTTGTGCAGAAGTACACGCATATGTGTATTATTCACAATTCAAAGTACATCTTTTCGTGTATTATTGCCATTGTAGAAGTACACATTATCGTGTATTGTAATTATAACAATTAAATACAGAGGAGGTTCAAAGATATGAAAACGAACGTATATGAAATGATAACAAATAGAATCATTGAACAGTTAGAGAAAGGTATGATACCTTGGCAGAAGCCTTGGAGCGGATCTAATAAAGGTGCTTACAATAGAATAAGCAATAAACCATATTCATTATTGAATCAGATGACACTTCAACATACTGGTGAATATGCAACTTTTAAACAATGGACTGATTTAGGCGGTCACATCAGAAAAGGTGAAAAAGCCGAACAGATAGTCTTCTGGAAACTTCAACCTATTGAAGAAGAAAACGAAGACGGTGAGAAAGTTATAAGACAGATACCTATACTTAAATACTTCAACGTCTTTCACATCTCACAAGTTGACGGAGTTGAGCCGAAAGAAGATATAAAAGTAAATGAGCATGAACCAATTGAACAGGCTGAGAAAGTCAAAGTTGATTATATGAATCGTGAACATTTACAGATAAGAGAAGCAATATCTGATAAAGCTTACTACTCACCTACTGCTGACTATATTCAAGTACCTTGTAAGGAACAGTATCAGAATATAGAAGAATTTTATGCGACTTTGTTTCATGAAATAGTTCATAGCACAGGACATAAAAGCAGACTTGACCGACTGGAAACAGGTGCAAGCGCACACTTCGGGAGTGAAAGCTATTCTAAAGAAGAATTAGTTGCAGAGTTGGGAAGTGCAACACTTATTAATATGCTTGGCATTGAGACAGAGAAAAGCTTTAACAATTCAACTGCATATATACAGAGCTGGTTGAGAGTATTAAAGAATGATTCACACTTCATAGTGTCAGCAAGTAGCAAGGCAGAGAAAGCAGTTAAGTACATATTAAACGAACAGTAATCAATGATAAAGGGTGTATCAATAACAGGTACACCCTAACATATATGAAAGGATGTAAAGAGATATGAAGAACAGAATAGTTAAAGTAATGATGATTAGTGCAACAATGATGATGATGGTAACAGGATGCAAAGACACAACAAAGAACAGTGAAGACACTGCAAAGAGTAATGATGTACAGAGTATTGAAACATCGGTGGAACTACCGCAGAATATGACCGATGGTTTTCAAACAGAGATTTATTATATTGACAGTCAAGAGGAATCTGATAAATGTTATGAAGCTTTACAACATCGTAAAGGAAAGATAATCATTGAAGTGGTTACGGGAACGGTAACAGGTGAAAACGGTGATGGTCAAATTGATTATCAAGGTTATATAAAATATCATGATGACTTGGCTATAGGAACACGGGTTGAATCTGTGATGATCTACAATCCCGATAATAATTATATTGATGATATCATGTATAGAGCCGATACAATCATTGAATAAGACAGACGTAAAAAAGGGGACTGGGAATTCTTATCCTAGTCCTCTTCTTTTGCCCTCTCTGCAAGGGTTTAAATGCGTATATATGGGGCTGTTTTGCTCTGTATCGGTGTGGGTGTCCGATTGGTAGGGAATCTCTTGAAAATTGTTTCTAGGTCGATTCTGAGCGTTTTTCTCTAGCGGTATAGATTCTTGCGGTGTGGGTGGTAAGAATTTTGATTTAGGGGGACGTTTTACATTTTCTTAAAGATGGAAAATTTTAGATTCTTGTATATGTATACCGCTCACACGATGGATTGAATTTTTTCATTGCCGAAATACCGTTTAGGGGGTAGTAAAAACCTCAAAAATGAAATTGCTTTCTGAAATTCGTATAATGTGATTCATCCACACACTAAGTCAAAACACTGAGTCAAAAATCTCACAGCGGAAAATTCTGCAATGTATAATCTGCACCTCCGGCAACGACACCAAAATGGTAACATTCCGGCAGCAGTCCATGACCGGGGGTATGTTTACACCCAGGAAAAAAGAGGTACTTATATATCAAATACCCCTTTCTGAAAAATATAAAAAATCTTCTCATGGTCATTTCTTATCAGTAATGATATAATTAAGTCAGATTTATACGAGCGAGGAAATGTACATGAAACTATACCATACATTAGGCGGACAATATCTTATACATGGCAAAGAATTTCCAAAAGGTACAATCGTTCTATGCTTGGACAACGGAGTGGAATTGTACTGTAATAAATCAAATTTTTACAATACAAGGCAAAAACTTCTTATATTAGTATATAGTCCGGAGAAAGAGACATGGTATCGATGCAAAATGAAAAATGAATATACCGATCTCATGTATGATTATTATAAAAAGAACGAAAAGAAAATTAATCCTAAAATACCACCCAAAAAGAAGCGTCATACCAAAGAAAATAATCATGGAACGAGACCAGTTAGTATTCCTAAAAACGTTAGATGGTCTATGGAACATCCATTCCAAGGTGGAGGTGTTTCACCGAGGTGATAAAACTATGGAGGCATATAAGATGAAAGTTGAATTTAATAGATTATTTGACAAATTAAAGGCAGAAGGGATAACGCAAAAACAATTTTTAAACGCAGGCTTTAGTGCCTCTTCATTAAATAAAATGAGAAACAACGGTTCTGTAACAACCGACACCATCTGCAAAATCTGTGATTATTTCCAATGTTTACCGGAAGAAATTATGGAATGGATTCCGGATGCAGATTATGAAAATAAACGCAAAGCAAAAGAAGAAGTTCAGGCACAGATTGATGAACTCCAGGAGCAGTTAAAAAAACTGTAGAAAGGCAAATATGAATGATAGTATATTATAAATTAGATAGCCTTTTAGAAGAAAGGCATATTACAAAAAAGAAACTCGGAGAAGAAACTGGACTTAGCACAAATATTATTTCCAAGATCTCAAAAAATGAAGGATTTAAAACGGAAACGATAAACCGTTTATGTGAATTTTTAAAAGTTCAGCCGGGTGATATTATGGAATGGATTCCAGATAAGGAATACACAAAATCATACGAAAAAAAAATGGAAATAAATAATCAAATTCAAGCTTTACAAGCTCAATTAGAACAACTTGAAAAAGAGAAAGCAAATCTATAGGAGATGAAAAAATGGCAAAAAAACAATGGTCAACAACATATGATGAAGAAACGCTGAAATCTTTCCAAGAAACATGCGAAGAGTATGGCATGAAGGCAAACACAATTCTTGAAGCACTAATGAAATTTTTTAATGAAGGGAATTGTAAAATTGTCGTAGAAAAAGGTGGACTTTCAATAGAAGTAAAGAAATAAAAAGTAACACAAACAATAGATAGGATATACTGCTACTCTCCGAACACACTTGCTAATACAGTTTCAAAATAAAGCTTTTAATTTATCAGTATATCCTTTTCCAAGCATATTTTTGCTTACTTATTAATTTTATACTTAAATTCGAAATAGAGCAGATTAGATACAACGCCCTGCTCTATTTCGAATTTCATCTATATCTTACTTAAAATCTCATTCCTCTTCTGTTCATATTCCTCTTTTGTAATCAGCTCATTCTCATACAACTGCTTTATTGTTTCTAATTTATCCTTTATGGAATCTGAACTTTGCTTCTCGTTAACAACAGGATTCTTTTCTAGCTGAATTGTAAGCAAATCTTTTTCAGGTATCTTTTTAAGTAGATAATCATATACTTCAAATCCAATATAACTTATTACATTTATTTGGTTGTCCTTATAATAACGAATTAATGTACGTCTACTATCATGTCTTACCGTTTCAGACGTTACTTCCTGAACTTTCTGTCTTGATCCTATTACCGCTCCTGTTTCACCAGCAATCAATCCACCAACAACAGCTCCTGATATTGATGATCCACCACCGCCACCGCCGGATATTTTTGTTGTATACTGTACATCTCCTTCTTTTGAGTAATATTGAATGTCTGAAACAGGTATTTCATTGTAAGATAATTCATGTGCCAAATCAGTCTTTCCAAGATAACGGTTTATATAGCTATCTTTATTTTCTGCTTCATATAGTTTTTCATTCGCTACCCACAAATAATTCCTATTTTCAAGATATACATATTCTTTCGAAGAATAACCAAGGCTTTCCATGGTTTTATCCCATTCCACAGACAATGCTTCTTTTTCTTTATTAATCCTGTCCTGCTTTTCTTTTAGTTCCTTATTCTTAACTAATGTTTTGTAAGCTTCTCTAATTTGATGTACATTCCAAGCAAGAACACTGCAAATAACAAGTAATAAAAAAATAATTATTATAAAGATCACTATATTATCACTATTTTTGTATGTAATTTTTTCATCATCCGCATCACAATTATAAAACGCTGGGTCTGTAACTCCTTCTCGTCCTTCTTTCCCAAGTATCGCAACTTTTCCTTTTTTATCTATTCCAATTGGGAATTTCCATGTGACAGATTCCGTATAATCATCCCATACAACGTGAATTTTAAGATATTCTTTTCCAAAAAAACTAAATTTAACCTTGCATGTTGTGGCAGTTCCTTCTTTAGTTTTTGTCTTATAATCTTCATAATCATCATCGTATTCTTCTGATTCTACTTTCACATAACAATATCCATCCGAATCAAAATTAATGAATGTTTCTTTATCTGAATTATCATATCTTTCAAATTCAATTTCATTTTTAGTCAGATAATTCATAATCTTCTCTGATCGTTCTTTTTTATTGTGGCAACCCACAATATGTAAAATTAATGCAAATAATATTATCACAACAAAACTGCTGACAATTCCATATTTTGCCCGCTTAATTGCTTTCCACTCTTTTCTTTTAAAAACAGCATATTCATCATCTAATGGATATCCGCAGTTTGTACATTCTTTTACATCTGGCTCTAATTCAATACCACATTCCGGACATATAATTTTCTCCATAATCTATTACCTCATTCTACCCAGTACATTATTATTTCATCTTTATCTTCGTTCATGCCACAAGCAACGAGTGAATAATCACTTGGTTCTTCCCATTGATAACCATCTTGAATTTCTTTATAATCAATATCCGATTCATCATATTCCCCATATAACTCACACAAACTTTCAACAATGTTATTTAAGTCTTCTTTATCTATCGTATCCTGAGTAGTCCACATAACGGTATCAACTATATCACTTGTTATCCCATTTGATATAATAGGTGTAATTTCGACATCATGCCCAAACAATGTCGCCTGTTCCGCAAAATCTACAAAATCCTGTGAGCAACTGACACTACCATCTTCTACTTCCTTACCAAATAACTCACTCGCTTTTTCTATTTTTTCTTCATCGGTCATTTCTAATTGTTCATCTACATATCCTATATGTTTTTTCTTACTAGTATTCACTGACGATTTAGAATCAGATAAAGCAAAGAATATAAGGGCAATAATAAATATCAGTAACACAATAATTGCTAAAATTCTAAACTTTTCTTCATTGTAAATTATCTCTTTTACATTTAATTTTTTCTTTAGACTGTCATTTGAATACTTTCTCTTATTTTTTTCAGCTTGATAAGCTTTACATTTAGGACACTGTATCGCTTTATCACTTATTTCATGACCACAATTCGGGCATTTAATTAATGACATCTTCTTCACTTCCTCTTATTTTAATGACACACCTTACAAGGTCTTCTTCCTCCGGCAGAACTTACAGAACCACTCACTATATTGGAAGACCTCTTCAATGTTGCACAGTTTGGTGATGAATGATAACACTCTCCACCAGCAACCCAATATACTGTTTCTTCATTGCTTTGAGATTCCTGTTCCCACTGTTGTTGCTGTGCTGCTCTTGCAGCTTGTTCCTCTGCTGCCTTTTTTGCATCAACCTGTTGCTGAAGATTATCTCTCTCCGCTTGCAATGAATCATACTGCGACTGGATTTCTGTAAGCTTATTATTCTGGTCATTGATTGTAGCTTGCTGATCCTTATAATTGTCCAACTGAGAATTAAGTTCATTGTATTTCGACTCATAATTTTCTTTCTCTGCAAGCTGCTTTTTCAAATCCTTATTGATGTCTTTGTAGTCGTCAATATCATACTGATAAGCTTCAATTTTCTTTTGTAAATCCTTATTCCTCATTTTTGCTGAAGACAATGAATTATACAAACCAAGAATAACGAATACCGATAACACCGCATATACTATAAATAATATTTTTTTAATATTTAACTTCTGCGTTTTATTATCTTCCTGTGGTTGTTCCGGCTGTTGATTAATCTCTTGCTGACAATATGGACACTTTTCTGATGTTGCAGATATTGCCTTGCCACAATGCGGACAATCAATTATTTTTTGAGAATCATTTGTATCACTCATAAGCTTTTACCTCTGTTTACTCATAATAACTTGCTGTAACTTCTGTAGTAGCAAAATCTTTATCTGTGTAAAACTCAAACTGTGCTTTTGCTCCTTTAGTAAAATTACTTACATCATCATATGTAGTCTCAACAATAACACCATCTGCATTTTTTAGATTAATATCCACATTAAGTGTACTAATATCTTTTCCGGTAGTATTTTCTACAACTCCTTGATAAGTCTTCCATCCATCTTCATTAGAAACTTCTGTAAACTGAATATTGGCAAGCATATTTTTTACAGATTCTTCCATTGCATCCTGATCTTTTACTAACTGTGAATTTGTTTTAAATTCATCCAATGTATCCTGATGCTTTTTATCCACTGTTAGATTATAATTTTCTACCAAATCTTCAATAATTTTACTTCTCTCATTATATATAGAATCTAATTCTTCTGAATATTTTCCATAATAGTCAACTGGGATATATTTACAAATGTCTTTATGTTGTTTCAAGAGATTGATATACTTAACCGCGTATTCCTGAAGCTTACTGTCTTTAAATTTTTCATCCGTATATTTTTCAGTATAATCAAGTTCTTTCTGAATATAACTAAGCATCATATCTTTATACTCTTGACTCTGAAGCTCAATTTTATCATATCCCTCTTTCTTCTCATCTTTTTCATTCAAATCCCAACGAGCCTGTAATCCTTTAGACATATCTTTTATAAACTGCTCATCTGCATACTTGGTTTCTTCTTCACTTTTTTCTGTCTTTTGATTATTCCCAGAACTTGAACAGCCAGTAAACAACATACCTGTAGCCATCATTGCACTTAAAATTAAAATTGCTCTTTTCTTCATCTCTTTATCCTCACTTTAACTTTTCTCTTATGCTCATTGTTCCTCCCAGATATATAAGCACATAATTTACAAAAAACTGTCGCCTTTTGTAGAATAAATTTGATTATTTTTATCTCCGTCCTCCCTCATAAACATCATTGAATTCATTATACTATTCTGAAAATTTTCGGTCAACTATTTCAAGATATATTCCACCAAATAAATACATATAATATAGTACACTAATCAAAAGGAGATTTTGATATGGTTGATTTTGGAAACACATTAAAAACATTAAGATTAAGAGAAGATATGACACAGGCACAGCTTGCTCAAAAACTGGGATTAACAAAATCTGTTATCAGTGCTTATGAGACAGGTTTGAGATTACCATCTTATGATGTCCTGATCCATGTTTCCAAAATATTCAAAGTCTCTACAGATTATCTTCTTGGGGTTGAATCGCAACATGATCTTGATTTATCCGGCATATCTGATGATGAAGTTGCAGCTCTTAAAAATCTGATTAAAGCTATGAGGAATCGGCATTGATACTATATGATTATTTTTATGCATGACAAAAGCACCAGACATTATTTTGTCCGGTGCTATATTATTATCTTCTATATATGGCATTCACACCAAATTTTGTATACTCTCCGCTTCTGTAATGTTCTACAAATTCACGATCATCTTCCCACTTAGAAATTGCAACTCCCATATTATTTCTTGAGCCATGCTGCCGGATGAAGAAATCAAGATAACTGATGATCTCACTCTTTGATAAGACTTTGTTATCAATCATCACTGCAAGTATCTTTTGTCTCTGACGTGCAGATAGTCCGACTGTTTGAGATACATTATATCCATACTGCATTAGAATAGATTCCTGTGCTAATTTAGAACCATTCATAAATCCACCCTTAGCATATGTCTTTGAATCTGTTACTCGACATAATATGATACCTTTTCTTTTTAATTCTTGGTATGTAGATTCCATTATGAAGTAAACATTGCATTGCTGGCAGTAACCAGCAGAGATTTGAACCTCTTCCTCTCTTCCATCTTCAAGTAAAACTTTTACTATCGCAGTAATATTCTGAATCTCATGTCCTTCATGTATACATTTAAATATATTGCATCTAACAATTAAGTCTAATATCCCTATCTGTCGAATTACTTTTTGTGTATAATAATCCTTCGGTTTTCGAATTGAATCTTCAGATACATTATTTAATATTACAGCCAAAAATTCAGTAAAGGCTTTTCGTTGTATATTCATCTCTGCTTTTGTGCGATATTTATAATTATTCCATGTTACTTCTTTCCTCTTATAATTTTTATTAGCATCAAAACGTACATTAAATTTTGTAAGGAAACATCGCAAATATTGAATTGCTGGTATGTCTGATTTTTTTATTCCAACTCCATAAAAATAATCGCCATCCGAACCAAATAGCCTATTTAATATAGGACGTAAATCGTTCTTGAGAATCTTTACACTACTGTTAAAGTTATAATCATAAATTAAATTTGTAAGATCAGCTCCACCTTGTTTTGGATCAAATATTGATTCAGAAAATAAACAATTAGAATACTTCACATATGCTAAACAAGTCAATGTATTCTGTCCGTCATACTTAATTTCCTTATCTGATTTATCGGTATACAATTTTTACATTCTTCTTGTAGCTCAATAACATCTTGACGAGCTTTTATAAATTTGTCAGTATCTTTACCTATAGAAGCATAAATTATTTGTTCATCAACTGTCATAACATTTACATCTGCATGATCATACTGTATCTTCCTTTTTCCATCTTTGAAAATCTTCTTTTCTTCAGCTCTTTTCAATTCTTCATTTCTGACAATTGATTTCACACATTCGTATACAAGTTGTCGTTTAGATTCTTTAATTGCTTTATCCTCAAGCCAATCTATCTCTTTCATAAACTTCACCTTTTATCGTTCAAATAACTTTATTCAAATTCTATCATGTATTTGTGACGGTGACTATATTGCAATACATATTTCACATTTATTTGCTTATATTTCAATCCTAATGATTTAGCCGGAGAATTTGTCAAACTGATTATTGAAATGGCTGTATGGTCTGTATATTGATTATAAATACACGGATATATGCATAGAATGATACCGCACTCACAGTAAAACAATCATTCTATTACGATATTATTTCTCCGGCATCAATATCCCAAGAATCCCCATTTTAAAGTAAATTGATTCAACCAATTATAAAAATACCAATCCTCTATTTTCCCAGTAAATACGGGCATCTACAAGAATATCAGCAATCAGTCCTATTATCGTACCCCTTATCGTAAAAACTCCCATTTTAAGCCAAAATCTCTTATATTTCCTACTGTTTCAGTAGGTATTAATTTTCAATTTTCTACTCTCAATCTTTAATTTTCCGCTTAAACGCTGACTTTTTACGATACCATATTTTGATAACCATTCTTATTTACAAATACATATATTATCATTTACTCTTCCACAAACATATTCCCCTTCCAGTAATCACTATATCCTCTTGCAACCAAATACTGAATATACAAATACCTTGCTTCATGTCTTAAATGCTTTTCTTCTACATCTTCAATAGAATTGGACAACAATGATATCCAGTATATACCTTTGCTATGATCTCCAATCAGTCGATATTTCACCCGGATATAATTCTGTATCGTATTTCGTTCTATATCCAGAATAACACTGTCTTCTACCAGAATCGCCATACAGGTTTTTACCTCTTCATCTGTCATCACTTTTGCCATCTCTTTGTATTCCATATCACTCATTCCTTTTCGATTTTTTATTTAATTATAGTCGCAGTAAGACTATTTCACAATAGTCGTGTCAAGACTTTTATATAATACTTTCAAATAAAAGTTTCGGAGATAAATTATGATATATGAAAACATTCGTAATCTAAGAGAGGATCACGATAAAACGCAAAAAGAATTAGCTGATTATCTGAACATAAAGCAAACCACATATTCCAAATACGAGCTTGGGAAAATCAATATTCCTGTTGAAGTATTTATTAAACTGGCAGACTTCTATAATGTTTCTGTAGATTATTTGCTTGGAAGAACCAAAAATAAATAACAACTGGCAGCAGTCAATAAAACGTAAAAAATAGCCATACCAGAACACACTCTTCACAAGTGCAATATCTGATATGGCTATCATTATCTCTAAAATATTAAAATAAACCCACTATCCCATCTATAATGCCCTTATTTTAATACTTCGGAAACAAGCATATGTACAAGAACTCCCTCCTTCTGTTTATTTATCCCTCAATATATTTCTATCCCTTATTTACTATTTTGTTACTATTTGAATTTTGACAATAAAAAATGCCGTAAAATCAAGGCTTTTCGCCTTCAATGTTGCCTTCAAGTCCCACTATCCGCATTCAAAAACCCCAGTAAAATCAAGGGGTTTAACGATTAGAGACATTTACTTTTCTTACTATTTTTGTTACTATGTTTTCGTAAGAAGTAGATGTTTCTTTTTTTATACAAACATAAAATAAATTTCTAATTATCTTTTCATAAGTTCTTATAACACCGATATATCCCTATTTTACAGGCTTTATCGGTGTTTTCTTTTTGGCAGATACTTCTTATAACCACTCATAAATCTGCATATCTTGTCTTTTTATCGTAGTAAATTTCGTAGTAAATTACTAGGCTATCAGACTTCGCATTTCCATGTTTGCTCCTGTCTGTGAAGCATGGGCGTACAGGTTCAGCGTTATCATTATGCTGGAATGTCCCATAATGTATTGCAGGTTCTTTGGGTTCATGTTTTTCTGTGCTAATCGTGTACAAAACGTATGTCTTAATATATGCGGGGTTATCTTCGGTAAGGGTTCATCATGGTACTTATTGTATTTCTTTACTATATTTCTCAATGTAGAAGTATAGTAACAAGCTGTCATAGGCATACCTTTCTGATTGAGAAACAGGAAATTGCGGTAACCGTCAATTACAATCCCTTTTCCAGTTTTTTTGCGTTTCAACACTCTTTGAAATGCTTTTCCTGCTTCTTCGCTCATAGGAACTTTTCGTATGCCACACTTTGTTTTTGGCGTTTCTATATAATATCCCTCTTGATTGCGTAATAACTGGTGGTTGATATTGAGTGTATGATTTTCAAAATCTAAGTCCTGTACAGTAAGTCCACACAATTCAGATATTCGTAAGCCTGTTTTTAACAGTATCAGCACATCATCATAATATTTCTGATACACCGTATCATACTGGAGAAAGGACAGCAGTTTTTCTTCCTGTTCCTCACTCAATGCCTGTCTGCTTTCGCTGTCATCATCAATAACCTCGCTTAACTGAAAATCAAAAGGGTTCTTCCTTACATAATCGTCCTCGATTGCCATGTAGAAAGAAGCCTTTAAGGAACGCTTATAGT
>OGYG01001107.1_pt1 | contig 19954 bp, 15 predicted proteins | sample 1576481 | NCBI WGS metagenome assembly OGYG01 (sample SAMEA3541497, study PRJEB24748) | human gut metagenome | biome: human gut; feature: human-associated habitat; material: faeces | place: China | collected 2012 | reverse complement strand
TAAAGGCCCACGAGATTCTTGCGGATCATAATGGGCCGGCCCAGCTAAAGGCCCACGAGATTTCGCCGACATTAATGGGCCGGCCCAGCTGTAGGCCCACAAGATTTTGAGGACCCTAGTAGGCCGGCCCATTAACTGGCTGCCATGTTTTGGGCCAAATGCCGGCCCATATTTGATCCGGTCCATTAATGGCCTGCCACGTTCCGGGCCTAATAATGGCCCATATGAGATCCGGCCCGTTAAAAGCCTACCACGTTCTGGGCCAAATTACGGCCCAGATCAGGTCCGGCCCTTTAAGAGGCTTTGGGCTCAATTATGGCCCATATCAGATTCGGCCCGTCAACTGGACACTATGCTTTTGGGCCCACTTGCTAAAGGCCCACTTAGTAATTCGGCCTGATATTAGTTTTGGCCTGTTAAGGGCCCGTTTAACATTTCGGCCCTATATTAATTTCGGCCTGTTAAAAGCCCGTCATATAGTTGGGCCTAACTACGGCCCGGTTTGCATCCGGCCTGCTCGCAGCCGATATCTGATTGGGCCAAACAAGGACCGAGACAATTTTGGCCTGTTAAAAGCCCGTGATTTGATTCGCACAATCATGGGCCGGGGTTCATTTCGGGCTGCTGCCGGCCCGTGAGCTGTTCGGCACGTTTCAGGCCCAACCTACTTCTCAGCCTCCTAAAAGCCCATTGAGTTTTCTTGCGAAAAGAGGGCCGGGGGTTACTCGGCCTATTAAAGGCCCGAATCTACTAGTGGGCCAGTTTGACGGGGCCCATGATGCGGATCATACATCGTGATTGCATGACGGCCCGATTATGTACCGTAATTTTACGGTTTGGCCGGTTTACTGCGAAGACAGGATATATATACAGTAAAATAACTGCAGCATCGTGAATAAGAAAAAACCTAGACTATACAATAAAGAAATTACGGCATATTACATCCACTGGGCATCAAAGTTCGCCACTATGATAATAAAGCACAAGCAGACAGCAGATTACATACACTGGGCATCAAAGATCGCCACCAGTGCAAATAAACACGCCGACAAAATAATATACAAAACCGACAGCACTTCAATAGAGTTCAAGAAAGGTTAGCCCTGCTGGGGAGCTGCAGCGCAAGCAGCTGAGCAAGATGATGAGACTGCGCTTGTTCAACACTTATATCTTCCTCACTCTGAAAGATAAACAAGCAGACAGATGACAGGTTTTGCACATAAAAGTATCAGTGCTGACAATTCATCACATTTCTTACTGACGAATAAAGTGACACAGTTTAAAATTGCATTAACACAATATGGTATTGTTCAGGTCAAGACATGGCAGGAAATGACATTGTGAAGGAGTTGGCAGCTTCACGACACCACTGGATTACAGATCAAGAACTCATAAGTATCAATGGTTAGTGTGCTGTCAATTTATCCCATTTCAGATTGGCAAATAAAGAGACGGTTTAAATAATAGTAGAATGATATGACATTGTTCATAGTTAAGACATTGCAGAATATGACATTGTGCTGTAGTGGGTAGGTTCACCACACCACTGGATTACGGATGAAGAACAGAAGCATACATGCAGTGCAAAAGAAGATCACTTGCTCTGTATAGTTTAATTTACATGGTATGAAGAAGGAACTTGGTTGTACAACTGAAAACTTAAATTGAGAAGGACAAACTTTTGTTTATGAACTACATAATAAACTTTAAACATGCAATTTGATGCAAACACCAAAAATAAACAGCTGTTGCAGTCATGCCTAACCAAATATATACAACAAAGTTTGAAGGCTTGAGATGGACAAACTTACATTATTGGTGAAGACAGGCTCTATAAAGGCCTTGTCCATGCTGATGGGGGGGCAATTCAAGAAGTTTACCACAGAATCTTCTTCAAAAGCATTGCCTTTATTCTACATTTTGTTAAGAGTAAATATAGATGTGATAATATACGAAAAAATGGAGAATATTTAAGATAAGATGAAGAGTGATGCTACATAACCAAGTAGCTATAAATGTAAGTGCAGCGATACAGGCAAAAGGTACAGCCAAGAGCAATGCACAGCTAAACTTCTTCAGTACCAACCTTATGGTAAGAGTAAATATAGATCTGATGTGTAGAAAATGGAGGGCAAAGGAAAATAAGCTGCAGAGTGATGGTACATGAACAACTACCTGTCAATATAAGTACACTGATAAAGGACAGCATGTACTTACAAGAACAATGCAGAGCTAAAAAAACATTGGCATTGGATATATTCTACACTAATGTAACCATTCATACAGATCAGATAATTTGGAGCGAACAATTGATAAGCAAGCTATCATGCATACTGCTGTCACATAATGAACCAGGTATGTATGCAAGTACAGTGATACAGGACAACAGGTACTAACAAGAGCAAAGCAGCGGGCAGCATATTTGCGATATCCTGTCGTTCTTTTCAAACCGGAATTCTTCTTCGAGCAGATTTCCTGCAAAAAAGATCCGTAAGGCACATGCGGAAAAGTAGAAGTTCAAATTGTCATGTGATTTCATAGACAGTACCTCATCCTGGGAACGAGACCAGTGCATAACAAGGTTTTTCCATTCAATGTCTTCTAAATTTAGCACAGGAGACTTCACCGGAAATTCGTTTATAGACTTGCCATCAAAGTGTGATTTCCTCAGGTAACACCGATACTGCTGCAATGCTTCCTTGAAAAGCACAAGCAAGCTTTGCTCGTCATGACTATCCAGATTGACCCTCGCCTAGTTACAACAATGTAATGTAAATCATTGATGTGTTCAATCAGCAGAAAACAGGAAAATAATAACCATGAATAATAGCACTTACACGTAAGTTGGACAGGAAGATGTGAAAATGGTGTTTGTCTTCACTATAATCTTCCCATGATGGGAATATATGCACGTAGTCCCTAACAACATTGAAAGCATTGTCTTTTAAACTGGGAATAAATGGAATGGGGTTCCAATCTGCAGGAATTGGCCGTCTCTGCAGTTGGGATAGGTCTTCGGCCGGTGGACTTGCTGTACTTTTTGCTGGAGTGGGATTTTTCTGTGGTACGGCTGGTGCTATGGCAAATGAAATCGGTATACCTTTTGCTGGAGTGCAGGTCCTGTGTGGTGGGGCTAGTGGTGTGGCCAGTGAAGTATGGGTACAGTCTGCTGGAGTCGGTCCTACGTTTTGTGTCACTGGTTGTACAGCCAATATAAGTGGGGTGCTGTCTGATTTCTCCGGCACCACCACGTTTTTCAAGGACTTTGCTGGTGCTCCTTCAGGTTCGGCAATCACCCTCTTCCTTTTTGATGTCTGATGCACAAGAACAACATTTGAGTGGAAAAACATGGTATGATGACAGATGGAATATGTATTGATAATGGATGGGCATGGCATCTCGACATATATGATGAGTAAACTAAGCAGATGGCGGTGCAACAAAGTAGAAGAAATGCAAGACAACATATGCAAGATACGCGCAATCAATAAAACCTTGCCAAATTAGAACAGGCACCTTGATGGGTGAACAGGACAGGCCATCTGCCTTTGACTCCTCGAGGTTAGAATAGTCATTAGGATCATATTCTGAACAAGAATCAACAGGTGGGGAGCGTATGAGTTTCATTGCATCCAGAATGGCACTCAATGCCTTGGTGCCAATTTTGTAAGTCATTGCAGTGTTTAGCTTCAAGAGTGGACTGCTGCTAGTGCGACACAAAGCAGCTACACAGATCATAGTGTAGATATAACGGGAAAACCTTAAGCATCAGAGTAAAATCAGCAAAGTGGAACTTGCTGGAATATATGTGCTAGTATTGCCGGTACGGCTAGAAAGGCTTCGGATACCAGCTCTCTTCAAGTGAAGGTGCGGTACTGTTAATATCAGTGTAACTCTCAAAGGCGACACAGCTCCCCGCATTTCCTTGCTATTCTTATAGGATTCAAGTGGGCAGGCCACTACAAATCCTATTCCTATGTTTACAAGATCCTACGAATCAAAGAGGCTCAAAGTGTCCATCACAACCGACCGTATAGACCTCTACACTGCAAATGTCCCTGCTCATCTTCAGTACAAGGAACATACTGTACTACTATCATACTCCCTCCGTTCCAAAATATAAGTCTTGGTAGAGATTTCCACTATGGATCACATACAGATGTATCCAGATACATTTTAGAGTGTAGATTCACTCATTTTGCTCCATATGTAGTCCATGGTGGAATCTATACAAAGACTTGTATTTAGGAACGGAGAGAGTACATATTAAAGAAGAACGGAAGAGGAACATGGTAAAGAAGAGCAAGCAGATTTTGGATAATAAAATGTTGGTTGCGCAGTGCCCACACATGATGAACCAGAGCGCATTAAGAATGCAACTCCCAGCTGTCTCTCGACCATTTCAGGCGGTTGGATGAAGATCCTACGTCTCCTAACCCTTCTTCTTCCTCGTCTCTGATTCTTCCCATACAGAACACCGCACGGGCCGCCGGCCGGACCACCGGCCCCCACCGCCTGTGTTCCTCCGCCACCCCCAACCCCCACCCGCGTCGAGTTTTCTTCGTTCGGCGAGGCCCCACAACCACCCGAGCCCCTTCGATCGCACCGGCGAACTCCGGCGAGCTCTGAAAAATCGACTGACCCAATTTTGAAATTTAGTCTACTGTGATTTAACTAGTGTGGAATATAAAAGGGGAAAACCATAAGCATTGGGAGTATAGTGTTGAGCGTGCCATGGCGGATCTGAAGGTGCAAACCGGACAAAGGCAACTTCGCAACCAAGACAAGAAATCAGAGTAAAGCAGTGGCGATCTATTTTCTTGCTGCGATAAATAAGTTGAGCAGATACGAAAGAGTACCGCCTCTGGTGCGGCGCCGTGTATGCATCTGCTGAGAATTTGACGGTGCTGCGGTAGCGATGGCTGTCGGCGGCGTGGAAGCAGATCTAGGAGGGTAGACGGTGGCGGCGGGGCGCGGTGGACGAGACGGTCGTAGGAGCGGCGCCGGCAAGGTGGACGACGGCGGGGATGAAGCGAGAGGACGGGATGCAAGGATCCCGGTCCGAAGCCGTGGATGAGAGAGGTCGATCTCTTGTAATGGACGGCGGCGTCGGGGTATCAGCTCCGGCATGGTGGAGGAGGACGGCGGTGGATGGGGTGGCGGACGGCGGCGGACGGAGGAGGGTGGGGTGGAGAGGGTGTTTTGGCGCCCACGGAGTACGAATGGGGAAAAGGGAGGTAGAGAGGAAGGGGGAACCATGTATTCAGGGCGCGCTTGTCTCAAATGCGAGGAAATTTACAAACTTAGCCCCCGTTTCAAATTTCTACTACATCACAGCAACATTAGTCGGTTGGGGATAGGACGGTAATCTCGCATACACCGAATATTTGCCGACGAGAGTTTGTTTTTGGCGCCCACCGTGTATGAATATGAATCGGGGAGGGAGTCGATTTCGGCCGAGGACACACTGTGTTTTGGCGCCCACCGTGTATGAATCCGGGTGAGAGGCGGTTACGTCACGTTTGGGTGAAATTACAAACCTACCCCTATCGAAACCTATAGAAATCCAGCAGATAGGCTTTGCGTGGCAGGGATAGGCAGTAGTGATTTCCATCTCGCAGATTTTGGTTTCGGGCGGTTACTGCGACTTTCCCCGCTTCGTTCAAATTTTGCAGAGTGCACGTTTACCGTGCCAACTCAATTCGAATCCCGTTTGTATTCTATTTTTTTCGGGCGGGATCCATTTTCAATTGGAATTACATTCTATATACATCATTTTTTATATATACTTTCAAAAGCACAACACCATTTATACATAAATATGGTTTACAAATGGCATGATCTCAGATTCATAAGGTTGTATCCATCAATTTGGATTTTCAAATATTTGAAACCACTTTATGTTGAAATCCAATGTATGCATTCCTCGCTAACTGTCTCCAATTAATGTGTGTTTCATGCGGGTTTTTTTACTTCTCAAACATGTATAATGTGTTTCACACACGCAACATATAGTGTAATCCCGTTTAGACATTAATTGCATATAAACCATGCATTGTTTGTAATTGAAGAATCTATGGATCACCAATATTGATAAACTATATAACATTACACGTGTGCCCAAATTCAAATGAATATGCATGTTTGATACACCAATTTGCGTTATGATATTATCGATGTCGTGATCTCCAGTTTAAATATTTGAATCCCCTTTAATCCAGATATTCGTCTCATATAGCTATCACTCATGCTTATATAGGACTATCTCTCTGGACCTATACGCGTTCATCGTCTCTCAGGTATCTCTCGTGCTACCTGTATGTCGACAATGATCTTTTATCTTCGTAACACACTGACGGTACTCTCTCCCTCGACCTTCATCACTCTATCTCTCTCTAAGTATATCTCGCTCCCTGCTATGTGTCTCTAACTATGATTCTCCATGTGGAATCTCTTTCTCTCACACAAACACAAAACTTTGTCTCCCGGGGTCTCATTTCTCTCTACTATTCCCATGTGTGCCACTCGCACACCCCTCATACAGAGATGTCTTTCGCTCCTTAGATATGAGAACCTACGACTCTTCCTCTTCAATATCTCTTTCTCACACACAAACACAAACTCTGTCTCCCAGGGTCTCATATTTCTCCATTGTTCTCTTGTATGTCGCTCACACACACTCTCTCTCCCTAGAGATATCTTGCGTTCCCTCATATGTCTCTCTAGCTATCACTCTCGTTGTGAAATATCTTTCTCTCTCGCAGACACAAAACTCCGTCTCTCTGGATCTCATTTCTCTCTGATATCTGTTTGTATGTGACTCACATGCACCCTCTCTCTATCTCTCTCACACCCACACACATAACCCAGCCTTCTGATCCACTCGACTCCTATCTCTAACGCACACTAGCTAGCATCTTTATCTTTCTATTTATCTGTTTCTCCATCAACCTTCTTTCTCGCCCTCACTCTTGATTCCTATCACGCACACTACATATGTTTCTCTCTACATGCAGTCAAGTGCCCTCTCACACACATATATAACTTCACCCTTTGAACCACCCGACGGTCATCTCCAACACCCAAACTAGCGGATGTCCCTCTAGCTAGCATCTCCATCTCTGTATCTATCTGTAGTTTCTCCGTCAACATTTCTTTCTCGCACGGAGTCTTGCTTCCTATCACCCACACTATATATGTCTCTCCATACATATGCATTTATAGGTTGATCTCTTTTGCACAATCGTTGCGCCTCACTCCCTCTGCTCGCCATAGATGCATGCTCCAGCCCACGCCACTATCTCTTAAAGACAAAAACACATGCTCAATTGTCGGGCCTTCTTCCCTGCATTCTCACATGCATGCATATTGTCATACCGATCCGTCTCTCCCATGTCGTTGATCTTATGACTTATGTCTTCTTTCTTTTATCTCGATCATGCGCGCGCGCACACACACACATCCCACGTATACATGTATACCTCTCACACATGCACGTTCAAGGTCTCTATGTCTCCATACGTAGTTAATTACCCTCAATCCTAACGCCACATCGAATCGTTCTCCTCTTTTGTGCACATAACTTCCGCCTGGATGGGTAAAACACACACTCACACTTAACAATCTCCTTCTAGCTACCCCCCTCTCACTCTTCCCCTATATCCCCGAAACCAATAAGACCATCCCTTTGTTTAATTCCCGCCTCCATGCACCAATTGAGCGCTATCTCGTTTTTTCCAAGATCAACGAAACAGCCACTGTCGGAACCAGCACGGTTTCCTTTGAGACTTCCCAGCACTGTGCTTCCGGAAAAACGGTTTACACAGAGGGACAGAAGTTTCTCACTTCCTTTATCTATGACGGAAGCGTGCACTACACCTATGAGACAGACAATTTTTCTTTTGAAAAGCACATCACATTAAAAAGGAACGCCAATGTCTGCGCAGTCGCCTATGAACTGACCGCCGGGGACAGCGACTGTACCTTTACGCTCACACCGCTTTTCAACTACCGCGAGCACAGTGAGAGCAGCACCCCGGACACTTTAAAATTTGAGACATTTACAGAAGACAGGACATTTTATCTTGTTCCGGAAAAAAATAAAGATATTGCCATTCGTTTTCAGACAAGTGAAGGAACTTTTTCCGAACGCGAAACTGTTTATGACATCGACATGCAGTTACAGATTGAAGTGGATCTTGAGACAGATGGGCTTGACTGCCATTACTGTCCGGTTGACCTGTCCATTGCAGTTCCTGCCAACACAACCAAAAAAGTTTCCATCCTGTGCAGTATCGGTGACGTGAACGAGCGTCCTGCCCCTGTGTCTGGTACGGAAGCATTTTCCATTTTAGAGGAAAATGCCCGCTGCCATGCAGAACTTTTTGAAAAAGCCGGATACCACGACTCGTTTGCCAACCAGCTGGTGCTTGCCAGCGACCAGTTTCTGACTTACCGCGAGTCCACGAAAATGATGACCGTTCTCGCCGGACTTCCGTGGTTTACTGACTGGGGCAGAGACACAATGATCGCCTTTACCGGTCTGACGCTCTGCACGAAACGTTTCAAAGAAGCTGAGGAGATCCTTCTGACATTTGCCAGATATATCCGCCACGGAATTGTGCCGAATATGTTCCCGGACGACAATATGCCGCCGCTCTATAACACGGTGGACGCCTCTCTCTGGTACTTTTATGCGGTCTATCAGTACCTTCATTATAACCCGGCTGCCGAGGCGGAAGCTTTTGTAAAAGAACAGATTTTCCCTCATTTAAAAGAGATCATCTCCGCCTATGAAAAAGGAACGGATTTCAGCATTTATATGGAAGACGACGGGCTGATCCACGCCGGAAGCGGACTTGACCAGATCACCTGGATGGATGTCCGCGTCGGTGACTGGGTAGCAACACCGCGCCACGGAAAACCGGTGGAGATCAACGCGCTGTGGTATAACGCTTTACGGATCATGGAATCACTCTGCGAAAAATTTGACGAAGATGCTTCTGCCTACCGCACACGCGCCGAACAGGTAAAAGAATCCTTCAATGCCAAGTTCTGGGATTCCGCCAACCAGTGCCTGTTTGATGTTGTGGATGGTGACGAGCCGGACGACCATATCCGTCCAAACCAGGTTTACGCCGTATCCCTTCCATTTTCCCTGCTCCCGGAGGAACAGGAAAAAGCAGTTGTCGCACTTGTGGAAAAAGAGTTGTTTGTCGGCTGCGGACTTCGCTCTCTCGCACCGGATCATCCGGACTACCATGGCATTTACTGCGGTGCTCTTGCAAAGAGGGACGCCGCTTACCATCAGGGAACTGCCTGGGGCTTTTTGCTCGGTGGATTTTTCAGTGCCTATATGAAAGTGAACCACCACTCCTCCTCTGCTGTCGAAAATGCCGTCCACATGTTAGAGCCTGTGAGAAAGCATCTGTCGGATTCCGGCTGTATCGGTTCCATCTCAGAAATCTTTGACGGGGATACACCACACAATCCCCGCGGCTGTTATGCCCAGGCCTGGAGTGTTGGGGAGGTACTGCGCTGCTACTGTGAAGATATTCTTCCTTATTTATAATTTTCATTTTTTGCTTGACAACAAAGGTTCCTTCCTTTACAATAATCTTTGTTGTGAGCAACAAGCCCAGTTAGCTCAGTTGGTAGAGCAAAGGACTGAAAATCCTTGTGTCTCTGGTTCGATTCCGGAACTGGGCATTGAAAAGAAAATAAGATATTATGGGATATTAGCTCAGTTGGTAGAGCACTTGACTTTTAATCAAGTTGTCCGGGGTTCGAATCCCCGATGTCTCATCGGTTTAAAATAGCGGTTAAGCCAGTAACTTCATGGTTTACCGCTATTTTTGCGTGAAAAAAAGCAGGAATTGTAATTGGATCTAAACAATATTTAATTGTCAAAATACTGATTTGTTTACGTATAATTATTTCAAAATTATGCAAAACATACAAAAAATGTAGATAAACAAAATACATTGTAGTATAATAGGACACAGCACGAAAAAACACACTTTAACTAGAAAAGAGGAAGTTATATGAATGAAGAACAATATTCCAGAGCGAATAAAAGAGTACTGCTTGCAATAGTGGTTGTTTTTGGATACATAGCAGCTACCCTTATGTTAGCATTGGGCGTCAGTCAGGGCGGACATGCGGCAAAGATTGTGATGGAGGCAGTCACGGCGGCAGCAGTTATCGTTATCTCGGTTGTAGCATATCTTGGTAAAAGAACAACACGCACATGTGCGGTAATCATGACATTGTCGATGATGATAGGTTATTTCGTGATTGTCCAATTGAACACAACCGTTGGAACATGGACATATGGTCTGCCGCTACTGATCGTTGCAATGGTTTATCTGGACAAGAAAATTGTGATGGTGACAAATGGTATTGCGCTGGTTTCCATTGTAGTTCATTTAGTCAGATGCTTTCTGGGTGACGGATCAGATCTGCAGAATAATGTGATTGGGCTGTTTGTATTATTGCTGACCGCATATGCCTGCAATAGTGCAGAGCATCTGCTCGAGTGTTTCTTTAAAGAAAATCTTGCAGAAATTCAAAATGCATCGGATATCCAGAAGGATAGTAATAAAAAGATGATCATCGTTGCAGAGAATATTTCCAAGCATTTTGGAGAGGCAATGGATATGCTTGACGGTCTGCAGGAATCCATTAATGTGAGTCACAGTTCCATTCAGGAAATTGCAGACAGCACAGAAAGCACAGCGGAAGCGATCCAGAAACAGGCGGTTATGTGTTCTGATATTCAGGGGAATACCGATCAGGCAGAGCAGGGCATCAAAGAAATGATCGAGGCATCACATAAGACGAATGACAATGTGAAAGAAGGTGCTGGTGTTGTCAGTGAATTGAAGGAACAGGCCGTGAACGTTGCAGATGCGAGTCAGGTGACGGTGGATGTGATCAGAAGCCTGACCGATAAAGTGGAGGAAGTAAAAACATTTGTCGATTCCATCATTAACATTTCAAATCAGACCAATCTGCTTGCCCTGAATGCGTCTATTGAAGCAGCAAGAGCCGGTGAAGCCGGAAAAGGTTTCGCAGTCGTGGCAGATGAAATCCGTCAGCTTTCAGAGCAGACGAAGGATGCTTCTGCAAATATTACAGAGATCATCCAGAAATTGAATGAAGATACAAAACGTGCGAATGACAGCATCATGACAGCGGCAGAATCTGTAGAGAAGCAGAATCAACTGATCGATGATACCAGAGATAAATTTAATGATGTTGGTAATGCAGTGGAAGTTTTAATGGGAAATATCGATGTTGCAGAACAGAGTATTCAAAAAATACTGGATGCGACAGGAGTGATCTCAGATAACATCACGCATTTGTCTGCAACAGGTGAGGAGGTAGCAGCTTCTTCCACCGAGGGTCTCCGCACGGCAGACATTACAGTGGAGAAGATGTCCAATTGTAAAAAAGTGCTGGAAAATATTTATTTACTGGCAGAGGATTTGAAAAACTCAGTAGAAAATAATGAAAACCAGTAATGAACAAGAATTAGCACTTGACGGATTCCTGTGAAACTATTATGATAAAAAAGAATACTTCAATGCGTTGAAGTACGAAAACAAAACTGCATAAGATGTAGATAGCACAGAGTGTATGACGATAGATACTGGCAAAGAGAAGTTTTTATGCAGGCTTGGAGTTACACATGGAGGATGTACCAATGGAAATGGAGATGGAATTTTTACGGAAACTGCCAACACCACAGGAGTTGAAAGAGCAGTTTCCGGTAAGCACAGAAGTTGTGGCAGTGAAAGCCCAGAGAGATGAAGCGATACGCAATATTTTTGAGGGAAAAGATGACAGGCTGATTTTAGTGATCGGTCCCTGCTCCGCAGATAATGAAGATGCTGTTATTGACTATATATCCAGATTGAGAACGGTTCAGGAAAAAGTGAAAGATAAAATTTTTATAATTCCCCGTATTTATACCAATAAGCCGAGAACGATCGGCGTTGGATATAAAGGAATGCTGCATCAGCCGGATCCGGAGAAAAAAGAGGATATGTTAAAAGGGATCATTGCAATCCGGGAACTGCATACGAGAGCGGTAAAAGAAACCGGATTTACCTGTGCAGATGAAATGCTCTACCCGGAGAATCACAGATATTTGTCTGATTTGTTGTCTTATGTGGCAGTAGGTGCACGTTCCGTAGAAGACCAACAGCATCGTCTGACTGCAAGTGGAGTTGGGATTCCGGTCGGAATGAAGAATCCGACAGGCGGGGATATTTCTGTTATGATGAATTCCATGATCGCTGCACAGCACGGACATACGTTTTTATACCGGGGCTGGGAAGTGACAACAACCGGAAATCCATATGCACACGCTATTTTACGTGGATACGTGGATAAGTTTGGACGTAATATTCCAAATTATCATTATGAAGATCTACAGAATTTATTAGAACATTATGAGGATGTCAACGCATCACAGCAGACAACCCTCGCAAATCCGGCGGTCATCGTGGATACCAATCATTCTAACTCAGGAAAACAGTTTATGGAACAGATTCGTATCAGCAAAGATGTATTACATAGTTGTAAAGTGTCAAAAGAGATTCATAATCTGGTAAAAGGACTTATGATCGAGAGTTATATTGAGGATGGTGCCCAGAAAGTTGGCGAACACTGCTATGGAAAATCCATCACAGATCCTTGTCTTGGATGGGAGAAAACAGAAAAGCTGATTTATGAGTTGGCAGATTTATGGTAAAATTGCTGAAAAGATCGTTGCAGAGGAGCTTTGTAACGATCTTTTTTGTGCAATTTTTAAAATAGAACCAACAAGTGTCCACTTTTTGCATGGAAACCATCAGATATTGATATCACACGACCGTCATTTTGTAGCAGAAAAAAATACAGTTTTACTTACATGTAGTTCTTGACCGGATTTTAGTTAGAAAAAAGTTGAAAATTTTGGAAAATCTGATAATATTGACATGGGTTTGAATTTGAATATGTAAAAAAGAAGAGGTGCAAAACATGAACAGTTTATTACTTTGCATTCCGTTTGCAGGTTTATTGCTCTGCATTGCGGTAATGCCATTGGTAAAGCCTGAGTGGTGGGAAAAACATCAGGCTTTGGCAGTGATCGTGTGGTCATTGCTTTTTATTATCCCGTCTATCGTGTTAAACGGCGCAGGAGAGACGACCGAAACAGTGTTAGAGTGTATCGTGAATGATTATCTGACCTTTATCGTTTTATTATTCGGTCTGTTCTGTGTATCCGGAAATATTACGCTGGAGGGTAACCTTGCAGGTTCTCCTGCTGTGAATGCTTTATTTTTAGCATTCGGAACTTTATTATCGAGCTGTATCGGTACAACCGGTGCAAGTATGCTGCTTGTCCGCCCGATGATCAAGATGAATTCATGGAGAAAAAACAAAGCACAGATCATGATATTTTTTATTTTCATGATCTCCAATATGGGTGGATGTCTGACACCTATCGGCGATCCACCACTTTTAATGGGATTTATGCGTGGTGTTCCATTCTTCTGGAGCTTACACTTGTTCCCGATTTTAATTTTCAATATGATTTTATTATTGATCATTTTCTACTTAATTGATAAGAAACAGTATCGCAAGGATATTGCGAATGGTTTACGTCCGGATATCAGCAAACCGGGTGTAGATATCAAAGTAGAAGGTTTACATAATATAGTTTTCCTTGTAGCGATCGTTGTGGCTGTTATTTTAAGCGGTACGCTTCCAAGTCTGCCAATGTTCCAGGATGCAGCCGGAAACGTACTTGGAATTACAATTTATAAATCTGTGAAATTGACATTCCCGGCAATGATTGAAATTGCAATTATTCTTTTAGCTGCACTGCTGTCATTCAAGACAACAAACGAGAAGATACGTACCCAGAACCACTTTACGTGGGGTGCGATCCAGGAAGTTGCAATATTATTTATCGGCATTTTTATCACAATGCAGCCGGCGCTTGCATTACTTAAAACAATGGGACCTAACCTTGGAATTACCGAGCCATACCAGATGTTCTGGGCAACCGGATTCCTTTCCAGCTTTTTGGATAACACACCAACCTATCTGGTATTCCTCACAACAGCAGGAACACTTGGATTCACATCAGGTATTGTTACTACAGTTGGTACCATCTCTGTAAAGATCCTTACGGCAATTTCCTGTGGTGCGGTATTTATGGGAGCTAACACTTACATTGGAAATGCGCCAAACTTTATGGTAAAATCTATTTCTGATGAAAACGGTATCCGTATGCCATCCTTCTTCGGATATATGGGCTGGTCACTGTGTATTTTAGTACCTGTATTCTTTATTGATATGCTGGTATTCTTCTTATAAAATTGCAGTGATAGAAAGGTATGATGAGTCATGGAAAAAAATAGAGAGAATTGTTACGAGATCGCAAAGCAGATCTATCAGTTAGATAAAGAGGTATATGAGTGTGTAGGTTCTTCTCTTGGTAGAACTTTTACCGGAGATGAGGCAACCTGCGTTGAAGAGATCACCAGACTTCTGATCACAAGACCACAGGGGCATGAGATCCGAAGCGATATTGCATTGATCGGCAATATGGCGAGAACTATTAAGAATAAAGAAGATCATCACAGAATGATGACACAGTACAATGAGATTTTGAAAAAAATAGCAGCGATTCCGGACAGTTTTGGAAGCGTTGATATTATCAATGAAAATCTTGCGGCTTTGAATACTTCCAATTTAAGACAGAAGTTTTCACCGGATGATCATTTGATCATCTGTATTGGACGTACACATGGAAGCGCCGGAACCGATATCGGTTTTGCGCTGGCAGACAAGTTGAAGATCAATTACTATGATGCAGAAATTTTTGATCAGGTTTTGAAAAAAATGGATGCAGAGAAAGAAGATATTGAAGATCATAGCAATTATGTAGAAGAACTCAAAGGAAAGATTGCAAAAAAAACAGGTATTGGAAAGTTTTTCAAGAATTTCAGAAAATACCATGGACTTCCGGTGCAGGATGCTATTTTCTTTAATCAGAGTGACTTGATCTGCGAGATGGCAAAGAAGGAAGACTTTATTGTTATGGGAAGATGTGCGGATGTAGTACTCACAAATCACAGAATCCCACATATCAGTATTTTCATAACAGCTTCTTTTGAGCAGCGGGTACATCGTATGATGGTACTGCACAATTTAAATTATAAGCAGGCAGCGCACCTTCTGGTAAAATTAGATGCAAGGCATGCAAAATATTATTTTGATTATACTGGTAAGAAGTGGGGAGATGCCGTTAACTATGATTTATGCATCAACAGTGCAAGCTACGGTATTGAAGAGTCAGTAGAATTGATCGAGCGTATGATCAATAAATATCCAAACAGCTAAATAAATGTGATGACGGAAAGAGGACTGTGGACAGATGTCTGCAGTTCTTTTTTTATAATGAAAAAAAACATTTTTTGAAATATGTAGTTATATGACATAAATGTTGAAAAATATAAACTTTACTTCTCGCGAATTATACGTTAGTATAACAGAGAAAGAGATGCCAGTGCCATGGCATACGCTTTTGAGATTACCCAATTGTATATGTGATTCTTCTCCTAGAAACATATTCATACAACCCTTTTGCAGAGTACATAAAATGTACGACTTCGTAGTGTAATGAAAAGAATCTACCATATGAAACTGTGGTAGGTTTTTTTTCTATTTCATTCATTGCATCAACGAATTGTTACCGGGAGAAGTTTTAGAAACCTGAAAAGAGGGAGGATATCTGGATGGATAAGAATGTGCAGTATATTTTGGAAGTTGCAAAATGTGGAGGGATTACGAAAGCAGCGAATAATCTTTATATTACACCTTCTGCGTTGAGTAAGTTTGTCCAGGCGAGGGAGGAAGAACTGAATGTGCAGTTATTTCACAGGATCGGGAAACGTTTTGTGCTGACGGCGGCAGGCGAGTATTATGTGGGCAGATGTAAGGAGATCGAAACAATCCAGAAAGAGATCACAATTCAGATGGAGCGGTTTTCCAGTATGAGCCACGGCATGATACGTATCGGTGTGCAGCCTTCTTTTTCGGATCTTGTTTTAAAAGATATCATTCCAAAGTTTCAGGAGAGTTTTCCGGCAGTAAAAATTATTTTACAGGAGTATTCAACAGGAGAGCTGATGGAGCTGTTGAAAAAACAGCAGGTGGATGTGGTGCTGGCAACAATTGACCAGAAGGATGCTGATCTGGAATACCGCCCGGTTAAAATGTGTGAGTTTGTCATGGCAGTCGGTAAAAATCATCATCTGGCAACGCTGGCGGTGGCGAAGGAAGGATTTCAGTATCCGTGGGTTGACCTTAAAGCGTGTGAAAAAGAGGAAAATGTCATGCTTTTACCGGGGTCACCGTTTCGGCAGCACGCAGATGAAATTTATGGACATTACCATTTAAAACCTAATGTTGTATATCAGATCAGTGGGACAAGAACGGGATTGTCCTGTGTGGCGTACCATGAAGCAATTATGATCACGTTGGATCATATGATTTTTAATAACCCGTTTTCAAAAGAAATTGTACCTTTATCAATCGGAGATGCACCGATTCAGATTGAAATTGACCTGATTTATATGAAAGATACCGTATTAAAAACGGAGATGGAAAAGCTGTATGAGATTATCTGTGAAGCAATCCGGTAGCAGCATATACTGGAAATAATAATATGTAGTTGAAGGACATATTATGTGAAAATAAGGAACTGTACTTTCTGGCACTTCTGACATATGATAGTTATACTTGTTAAAAAATTATCATACTCAAGAAAAGTTGGAGGAACAGATGACACCGTTAGAAATTACGTTACTTATTTTAGTGCTTACGATCGTTGCTTTTATCACAGGAAAAATTCCGTTTTCCGTGATTTCAGCCGGAATTATGCTATCGCTCATCATGACAGGAGTGATGGAACCTGCGGAGGCATTCAGTGGATTTATCAACACAAATGTGGTCATGTTTGTGGCAATGTTTGTCATTGGAGCAGGACTTACGAAAACAAGTCTGATCGATAAGGCGGAGCAGCTGGTTGTCCGCTACAAGGATAATCCGAAAATGCTGATTTTTCTGGCATGTATTGCCTCATCGCTGCTTGCAAGTATCACGAGCGCGACAGCGACGGCTGCGATCATGATCTCACTTCTGGTTGGAATTGCAAATGAGATTGGCACAAGCAGAAGCAAACTGTTGTATCCTGCGATGGCCTGTGCCAATATTGCGACTTCGATGACCTTTTTGGGACAGGGGGCGAGCAATATCACATGGATTGATATTATGGCAAAGGCAGGAGCACCAAATGAGCTTTATATCTGGGATTTTACAATTGCAAGAATCCCATTGCTTGTGGTGTCAATTTTATATATGACGTTTGTTGGATATAAGTTAATGCCAGATATTGATAACAACACATTTGTAGATGGCGGGCATACAGGAAGAAAGTCTGCAAAATTAAGTCCGATAAAGGAAAAGATTGCAATTATCATCATTGTGGTTACAATTCTCGCAATGCTTTTTGAAAGTGTAATCGGAATCCCGATGTATATTGTTGCATGCATTGGCGCTGTTTTGCTTGTATTAAGTGGAATTTTAAACGAAAAAGAGGCATTGGATTCCATTCATCAGCCGACAATCTTTTTATTTGCAGGGGTGTTGACCTTATCAGAGGCGATCAAAATTACAGGTGCAGGGGATGTCGTGGCGGACTGGATGATCAGTCTGATTGGAAATACAACGAATCCGTATCTGATCATGGCGGTATTTTTCCTGATTCCATTTTTACTTACCCAGATCATGTCGAATCTGGCAACACTTACGATTTTCATTCCACTTGTTGTATCGGCCTGTATGAAAATTGGGATTGATCCGAGAGCAGCCGTTGTGGGTGTACTCACCGCAAGCTGCATTTCTATCATGACGCCGATGGCAGCACCGTGCCAGATCATGATTATTGAACCGGGCGGATATACATTGAAAGACTATTTGAAATGTGGTACACCTCTGGCAGTGATTCTTGCGATTATGACGATTTTTTTAATGCCGTTGATGTTTCCGTTTTATTAAGGGATAGAAAAATAAAAGAAAAGCAGGGAAGTTGATTTTTATAGAAAAATCAGCTTCCTTTTTGTGTTTCAAAAGGTTTTTATTTACAAATAAGGGGAAATTGGATACATTATATATAAAGCTATGAGCAGTGTACAAATGAAACGTACTAAAAGGAGAAAGAAATGAAAAACAAACGTACCTGCGATTATATCGCAGAAGCAATACAAAATGAGATTTTATCAGGAAGAATGGAGGCAGGACAGCCGCTTCGTCAGGAGGAATTGTCAGAGAAACTTGGCTATTCGAGAATGCCGGTCCGTGAGGCATTACAGATTTTAGAGGAGCAGGGGCTTGTAAGGCGACTTGCCACCCGCCATGTTGTGGTGGCAGATTTCTCGAGAAGAAATATTGAAGAAATATTTGATATGGTCGGAAATGTGGAAAAGAAAGCATTAAAAGACCTTGCAGAGATGTCCTTTGAATGGGTGTACTCAGCAGAGGGCGAAGATGCAGAAGAGAAGTTCCATGAATTTGTCTATGGAACGATCACAAACGGACTTTTCCGCAGGCTTTTAGAGACATCGGCAGACTGTTATATCCGTTTTGCATCGGAAGAGACAGAAATGGGAAAAGATCCGGAGCAGAAACAGCTCAGACGGAATAAACTTGAAACTGTTCATAGTGCATATTGCAGAAAAGATACCGTCGTGATGGAAGTCGCACTGGAGGAATATTATAGATTACTGACAGAAAATGTGAAAAAAGAAAGAGGTTTTGAGAAATGAATGGTTTGAAACCGATAAAAATACCATCTGCTAAGGAAAAGGTAGCATCGGAGCTGCGGAAAGCAATTTTGTCAAGAAAGATGAAAGAGGGAGAAATCCTTTCTTTAGACAGTGTGGCAACTCAGCTGAATGTCTCGATTACACCTGTAAGAGAAGCATTTCAGATTCTTGCGAGAGATGGACTGATTAAGCTGCGGCAGAACAAGGGCGCAATTGTTTTAGGGATTACAGACACTTATATCAGGGAACATTATCAGCTGCGGGCGATTTTGGAGAGTGCATGTGCCTGGCTTGCAGCAGAAGAAGGTGTGGATATCAGCGGTATCAGGGATTCTTATGAGGAATCCAAAGCTGCTTTGGGAAAAGGCGATTACAGTCAGTATGCGAGCCAGAACCGGGATTTTCACAGTGAAATCTGGGCAGCAGCCGGAAATAAAAAGATGGAAAATATGATCGCAGAACTATGGAATGGATTGTCCATGGGAAATATGGTGACGGAACAAGAGTATGCAAAGATTTCCATCGAGGAACATGGCAGGATCATGGACGCAATTGCAGCAGGAGATGGTGAGCGCGCCAAAAAAGAAATGTACGCACATATTATGCGAAGCCGGGACGATATGCTGACTTACTATCAGTGATGTGAAAAAAATATTTTTCGTGCAAAACCGGAATCGAGGTTATTGATAAATAATGCACAAAAAAGAAAATATAAAATTATAGAAAATGCCGAAGTTGTCAAAAACAGTTGACGACTTCGGTTTTTTGTTATATTGTGTAATCAACAAATGGATACATTATCACATATCAAATATCAAAAAGACGAAGGGAGAAGGAATGATATGAGTCCAGCAACAATAACGTTATTATTTTTATTGTTTGCCATTGTAATGTTTGTGTGGGAAAAGATTCCACTTGGGGTAACATCCATGATCATCTGTGTCGGTCTTGTCGTAACAGGGGTGTTAGACTGGAAAACAGCATTTGCAGGGTTTATCGACAGCAATGTCATTTTGTTCGTGGCAATGTTTATTGTCGGGGGAGCATTGTTTGAAACAGGTATGGCA
>OGYG01001102.1_pt1 | contig 20031 bp, 14 predicted proteins | sample 1576481 | NCBI WGS metagenome assembly OGYG01 (sample SAMEA3541497, study PRJEB24748) | human gut metagenome | biome: human gut; feature: human-associated habitat; material: faeces | place: China | collected 2012 | reverse complement strand
CGTATTGCGCGGCTGACTAACGATCGGTTTTGCGTAACCGAGCTGTACCACCACGGCCCGGAGGATGTCGTCATTTCGATCATCAAGTTTTTCGGCGCGTTCTTCATCTTACTTTCCATCAACGTGCCGCTGACATTGATCATCTTCTCAATCCTGCCGATCATGCTTGTCTTCGCCTTGTATTTTAATAAGAAAATGGGCAAAGCCTTCAAGCAGAATAAAGAACGGGTGGGCGATATCAACGCCCGGATCGAAGACAATCTGTCCGGCATCCGCGTCGTTAAATCGTTTACCAGCGAAGGCAGCGAGCTGGAGAAATTCGGCGTGGAAAACAACCGGTACGTCAAGTCGCGTAAGAACAGCTACCGGATCATGGCCTATTATCATTCGGGTCTTAACGCTTTCACCACGATGATCACCGTCGTCGTTATTCTTGCCGGATCGACGTTTATTTCGATGAAATGGATTTTGTTAGGCGATCTGTTAACCTATCTGCTTTATATCAACAACCTGACGGAGCCGGTCAAAAAGCTGATCAACTTCACCGAACAGTTTCAGGAAGGGATTACCGGCTTCCAGCGGTTTATGGAAATCATGGAAGTTGAGCCGGACATTCAGGATGATCCGCATGCGCAGATCCTGGCTGACGTTGAGGGCGCAGTGGATTTCGAGGATGTCGGTTTTAAATATGCCTCCTCCCCGGATTACGTCCTGAAGCACATCGATCTGCATGTCGAACCGGGAGAGTATCTGGCGCTGGTCGGATCTTCCGGCGCGGGCAAAACAACACTGTGCTCCCTGATTCCGCGATTTTATGAGGTCAGCGAGGGCCGGATCCTTGTCGATGGTCAGGATATCCGCAACGTAACGATGAAATCGCTGCGTTCCTGCATCGGCATCGTCCAGCAGGATGTGTATCTGTTCGCCGGCAACGTCATGGACAACATCCGCTACGGCCGTCCGGAAGCGAGCGAGGAGGAAGTGATCGCTGCCGCCAAAGCTGCCAATGCGCATGATTTCATTATGGAGCTGCCAAACGGGTATAATACAGATATCGGGCAGCGCGGCGTTAAATTATCCGGCGGTCAGAAACAGCGCTTATCCATTGCGCGCGTCTTCTTAAAGAATCCGCCGATCCTGATTTTTGACGAAGCGACCAGCGCGCTGGACAACGAAAGTGAAAAGGTCGTTCAGGATTCTTTAGAACGGCTGGCCCGCAACCGCACGACGTTCGTCATCGCGCACCGCCTCTCAACGATCCGCAACGCCAAGCGCATCGTTGTGCTGGGCGAGGAAGGAATTCTGGAACAAGGCGGTCATGCCGAGCTGATGGCCGCGGACGGCGCTTACGCGCATCTGTACCGCATGCAATTTGAACATTGATCTGAAGGAGGTTTTACTATCTCACAATTCTTCTGCTTCTGGGATGAAGTGATTCCCGGCACGGCTTATGGTTTTCTAAGCCCGCTGCACATTCTGGAAATTCTAATGATTCCGCTCAGTTTGTTCTGGCTGATCCGCTGGACGCGGACGCATTCCCGGCAAACCGCCCGCCAGCTGCTTTACGGCATGGCGATCGCCGTCCCGCTTTTGGAATTAATGCGGATTTTGTGGCTGGTCTGGCTGGGTGAAGGGTATTGGGTAAAGCTGCTGCCGCTGCATTTATGCGGTCTGCAGGTGTTCTTCATTCCGCTGGCGGTGTTTTCACGCAATCTGCCGCTGCGCAGTTATGTCTGGGCGACGTCCATTTTAGGCGGAATTACCGCAATCGTGTATCCGGCAGGAATCGTCGGCACTTACCCCTTTTTTCACTTTCAGACATTCCAGAGTTTTGCGCTGCATCTGTTTTTGATCCTGACACCGGTTCTCATGTTTCTGGCTGACGATTATTCGCCGCGGTTAAGCCAGCTGCCTTCCGTCATCGCAATTCTGGGCGGCAGCGCGCTGTGTGCCTTCGCTGTGGACTGGATCTGGGGACAGAATTACATGTTTCTGCGGGAAGTCCCGGAAATTGGATTTCTGCAGGCAATCATGAAGCTGGGCGGCTATCCGGCCTACTGGCTGGTGCTGGGGGCGGCGGTCATCGCCGGCTGCACGCTTTTGCTTGCTTTCGGTCAGGATTGGAAAAAAAGAGATTGAAAGGACTCTCGGTCTGGGTACTTTCAATCTTTTTGTTTGGATTCATTTTTTATTCTACATAGCGGATTATTGGAAGGGAAACCGCTCCTTATTCGTCCTGGGAAGCTGCTAACAGCGTTTTTTGATAACGCCGGGATAATTCCATCTGCTTGATTAACAACTCCTCGTAATATGGCTTTAAAACGGGATCCTGGATCCGGGCAACACCCTTTTCAATCACGATCTGTTCCCGTGCCGCATCCAAGATCGGCAGGTTGTGTTCCTTCTTATACGCCAGCACCTGCTGCACCGCGGCCATCCGCTTTTCAAACAATTCCGCCATCTGCGCGTCGACCTCATTGATGACTTCCCGCGCCTGTTGTAAACAATCTTTCATAACTTTCCTCCTTATAATCTTGACAATTCGAAAAATGGTGGTAAACTTAATATCGTGTCTGGGGCCGTAGCTCAGCTGGGAGAGCGTTGCGTTCGCAATGCAAAGGTCGCGAGTTCGATCCTCGTCGGCTCCACCAGATTTCAAATTCGACAGGAACAAATGTTCCTGTCTTTTATTTTGTATTATACACTGATTAACTGAAAAAGAAAAAGTATTTCTGCCTTTCTCTGTTTTTCCGCTTATTGTATTCGTTGTGATTCTCTGATGCTTCCGGAAGATGTTCTCCAGAAAATTTCAAAAGCAGAATAAGCCTTTGTTCCTTCTATATTCTTTTCAGTGTGCGATGAAGTTCCTCTTATTTTGTTGTTTATAATCCAAAAGAACATTATTGCTCTTTTGGGTTATTTTTGTTCTCTGCCCTCAACATTGCACTTTCCTAATAGATGAAAAAATCCAGAGACCCGGCAAGGTCTCTGGATTTAACTTTGAATTCGTTGTTGTGAGAAATCCGCCGCCGAATTACGCCGCTTCCATCCCGGCTTTTTCCGCCATGAAGTTCAGCCATTTATCCCGCTTCATTAAGGATATTCTGTCGGTGATCTGATTGCCCGTTTCCGGGTCCTCATGTGTGATCGTAATGCCAATCGGCATCAGGCTCTGGGAACATTTGCCCAGTTCCCGGATCGTCTTGTAGGGAATAACAATATTGTCTTCCAGCATTCCGGTAATTACGATCACCCGGCTTTCCGTAAAATACGCCCAGCCTTGTTTCCATTTTCCCAGCTTGCCTACCAGCCGTTCCACATAGCTGGCCTGCAGGAAATCAACCAAGGTGTCTTCCTGTTCCATGACTCCCAGTTCAATCAGTTTCTGTTTTTGTTTCTCAAGTTTTGATGCGCCCATATTAACCTCCCTGTTAAATTTGTTTCATTATAAATCTTTTCACAATTCTTTTCTTGTAAGATATACCACAAAAACCAAATTTTAAGCCATTCCTAATTTACACCTTAGCTTTTACTGTGCGCGAATGGGTCAAAATCAACAATTCTTTATTCTAATTTATGGGAATCAATTTGCTTATTATCACTCTATAAGAAAAGAATGTTTATTATAAAAAGCGCACTGAGTATTCGTTGAAATGGGTGCCGAGTTTTCCTGCAATCTCAAAAAACAAATGATTCTCTTATTGATATTAGAAATCAAAAAAAGTACACCGTTAATGAATGTGGGAAGGATATTTTTATGACTCGTCATCTAGTACTTTTCTGGAATTCGAATAGTAGCCACATTACGAAATTTATATTTCTCAACCATATTTTTCTTCATACAAACCAACATATAACGATAGCAATCGGCAATGGCATCCGCAAAGAAGATCACATTTCCTTCCCTTAGCTGTTGAAACGCGCCGACCACTTGTTGATTAAGGTGTGAAAGAGTATTGCTTTTGGATGAATAATAAGCAAAATGGTGACCCCATTCGAGAAGACGATTCGTTTCAGAGACTATAATATAAAGTGGCTCCAGCGTGATATGCTTCTTTATAAATTCCAAAATATCCGCCAGATAAACAGAATCAGGTGAAGTCAATCTCTTCGCTAACTCTTCCATTTCTGCCTTAGTCCATTGCGGAGCTGCAATAAAAACCGCAGGACGAATGATGAATATCATTAATTGCAGGGCATGAAGGTACCGTAATGCCTTTTTTACATCCCCTGGATTATGGGTTAGCTGATGAAGTTTCATAGCATTCGGTTCTATAACAATCGTGCCTTTACCATTTAACTTTTTAACGAAGCCTCTCTGCTCAAGCTCAGACAATGCCTTTCTGACTGTCGATAAAGAAACATCATATTGGTCAGCCAGTTGCTTTTCATAGGGAAGAAGCATGCCTACAGAATATTCCCCAAGACCGATTTTTAAATTTAGCTCATCAACAATTTTTGAGTAACAATAATCCTGACCACGCATAGGATTCCATGAAAAACGCAAATCCGTTTGTAAAGGACATTTTGGCATTGTCTCCGATAGATAATTTAGCGTATCATCTATTGAATCCGTAAGTTTTTGGTACATATTCGACAAATGATTATACTTTTTTAGTGGATCATCGCCCTTTAATACGTCAATAATATCATCAGTTACAGATTCCTCAAAAAAAAGCTTGGAGAAATAAGGACAATCCTTGGTAAAAAATGCAAGTTTATTATAAAGACCAAATGTAGAATATAGTTCGCTGAATAGAGAATTACCACCGATCCTCAATACATCATGTCCTAATTTAGAGGAAAAGCGCCATCCGTCAGCAGTATATCCTAAACGCAAGGCTTTCACAGCCTGTTTATAATGAGGCATGATTTCAACATCACACCCCTGCAAAGCAAAAACCAGAAGTGAAGGGAGTATTAGAGCAAAGGTCTGATATATCTGCACGAGAGCTTCCCTCTGTTTTAGAATTTCAAAAACAGCATTAGAGGAATTACAGTATTCTTTTTTTGAAACAACAGTGGGTGCTAGACGAGGCTGAATCTCAATTAATCCTTCGCTCCGCAAAGTTTCAAAGACACGGTTAATCGTATACCTGCTTACATGAAATTGCTCGCAATACATCCTTGAAGACAGTAAATTATTTCCAGGTTGTATCTGCCCCTCTAAAATACACTGTTTAATTTCGTTATATACAAATGTAAATTTTGTTTCCTGTGGTTTCATAATTCACCTTCTTATCCATCGAATTATAGCATAATATGTCAGTTATTTTGCGTTGAAAGACGTCAACCTATTTGTATACCTTACCAATATTAGCATTGCCAGCACATAAAAATAATTTGTATAATCAAACTGTAAAAAGATTAGGAAAGAGTTTGACGATCATGGGAAAGCAAAAAATCTTAATTGTTGACGATTCAGAAATAAATCGCGCACTTCTGGCAGAGATTCTGGAAGAACAATATGAAATAACCGAAGCTGAAAATGGTTCAGAAGCTATTTCTCTCCTTTCAAAGCGAAGATCAGATTTTTCCCTTCTTCTTCTGGATATTATAATGCCGGATATGGATGGTTTTGAAGTTTTAGCTTATATCAACAACTATCATTGGAATGACAGCTTGGCCGTTATGATGATCTCTGCCGACGATTCGCCTGCTAATATAAAGCGTGCCTACGAGTTGGGAGCTTTTGACTACATAAGCCGTCCCTTCGATCCAATCATTGTTCAGCGTCGAATTTCTAATACGATGCTTTTATTTGCTCGCCAGCAGCGTCTTGAAAAAATTATTACGGAGCAATTTCAAGAACAAGACAAAAATAATGAGCTGATGATTTCAATCCTATCTCATATTGTGGAATTCCGTAACGGAGAAAGCGGTCTCCACGTACTGCATATTAATACGATAACAAAATGTTTGCTTGAACAATTAGTTCGAGTTACTGATGAATATTCTTTATCTCCCGTCGACATTTCATTAATCAGCACCGCTTCTGCACTGCATGATATTGGAAAAATCTCAATTTCAGATTCAATATTGAATAAACCGGGCCGATTGACAGAAGAAGAATTTGAAGAGATAAAAACTCACACGGTGATTGGAGTCAATATGCTGTCAGACCTTCCCATTGAGCAGCAGGAAGCGCCATTAGTGAAAGTGGCTTCCGAGATCTGCCGATGGCACCATGAGAGGTACGATGGCAAGGGTTATCCGGATGGATTAAAAGGAGAGGAAATACCTATTGCTGCACAGGTCGTTTCATTGGCCGATGTATATGACGCCTTGATCAGTGAGCGATGCTATAAGAAAGCTTATTCGTATAAAAAAGCTTTAAATATGATTTTAGAGGGGCAATGCGGCGCATTTAACCCTACACTTTTACTTTGTCTGCAAGAAATTTCCGAAAGACTGGAAAAAGAGCTGATGGCGCCTGATTCTAAAGGAGAGAAAAGAAACATCCCAAATCTGCAAGTTATTAAAGATTACAACAACTTGTTATCTTATGAAAAAAGTACTGTTCAGTTCCACATGCAGCAGCATTTGCGATTATTATATATTGATTCGCTAACCCGCGTTTATAACCGGCGTTATTATGACGAACATTTTCAAGATGTCAATAATATCCAGGCAATGGTCGTAATAGACGTTGATAATTTTAAACAGATCAACGACAATTATGGCCATGACGTTGGTGATATTGTACTGCAAAACATTGCACAAACTATTTTATCATGTGTACGGAAAACAGATGCGGTAATCCGATATGGCGGGGATGAATTTGTAATAATCTTTTTCAGTATACCAGCCGATATATTTAAGAAAAAACTGGAAAGAATTCGATACTCTGTCAGTATTCTGATCATTGACGCTCATCCCGAACTACGTATATCTGTAAGTGTGGGTGGGGTGTATGGAAAGGATACTACAAAAAGGCTCTTCAAAGTTGCAGACAATATGATGTATCAATCTAAAAAAGATAAAAATAAGGTAACCCTCTGTTTTATAAGTGATAGAAATAGAGCACAGGCAATGCTTAAAATGGAGAAATTGCAATGATGAAACTAAAAGCCTATTATAGTAATCCTGGCAACGATTTTGATGAGGCATTGGCTAGACTGCGGCGAGAACAAATCGTTTAGAATTTTGTTTACAAATTTTTGATACAAAAGTTTCTATTGATTTGAAACTTCTATAAAAATGAAAAACAAGGGTTATGAAAGATTTCAAAAATGCCTGGGAGGAATAATATGAATGGGAAATAATAGTAAAAAGAATACTACAACACGTTTTCTAATTTGCAGTTTCATTGGACTTTTGGTCTTGAGTATTATTATTTTCAGTCTGCTTGGGGCCTATATGAGCCGAAAAAGTAAAAATACCGTTTATGAAATTGGGAATATTTATATGTCTGGAATGAATGAACAGATGTCCAAACACTTTGAAACTGTTATAAAGTTGCGTTTCAATCAGGTCAGCGGTATTGTTTCTGTTGTTTCAACAGATAACAGTGATAAGACGAATTTATATGAGGAACTCATTTACCGGACACAAGTCAGAGGATTTGACTATTTAGCACTTTGTTCTGCTGAAGGAAACTTTCAAACGCTTTATGGACGAGCAATTCGCCCCCTTAATCCTGCACCTTTTGTAGAAGCGCTGTCAAAAGGGGAACAAAGGGTCGCTGTAGGTATTGATTCTGCTGGAAATGAAGTGGTATTGTTTGGTGTTGACGCTGATTATCCAATGCACAATGGCGACAAAAGCATGGGTCTGATCGCAGCCGTTCCTCTGGAGTATATTACTGATTTCCTTTCCTTAGAGGATGAAGATCAATTGATGTATTATCATATTATAAGGCCAGACGGTAGTTTTGTAATACAGAACTCCAACACAGAGTTATGGTATTTTTTTGAACAACTACAAAAGCAGCTTGACCCTACGGTAAATGAGTTCTCTGCAGAAAATTCTATTAAAATGTTTGGTGATGCACTAAAAAATCACGAAGAATTTGCCACGACTTATGAAGTAAATGGTGAAGAACGACAAATATACGGTATCTCATTACCCTATTCTGAGTGGTATTTAGTATCGGTCATGCCTTATGGAATCTTGGATAATGCAATAAACAATCTAAGCAGCCAGCGTATATTCACAACATTATTGTCCTGTGCTTCGATTTTGATCGTTCTGACATTGATCTTTCTTCGGTATTTCTCCATAACCCGTTCTCAAGTGCATGAATTGGAGATGGCCCGGCAGGCCGCTTTTGAAGCGAACAAAGCCAAAAGTGAATTTTTAGCAAATATGAGCCATGATATTCGTACGCCTATGAATGCGATCGTAGGCATGACTGCGATTGCCACAGCCCATATAGACGATCGAAAACAGGTTCAGAACTGCCTTAGAAAAATAACATTATCAAGCAAACACCTTTTAGGACTGATTAATGATGTCCTGGATATGTCAAAAATAGAAAGTGGTAAATTAACGTTAACAACAGAGCAAATTTCATTAAAGGAAGTCATTGAAGGAATTGTTAACATCATGCAGCCACAAATCAAGACAAAAAAGCAAACGTTTGATATCCATGTTAAAAATATCTTAACAGAAAATGTGTGGTGCGACGGTGTCCGCTTGAATCAAGTTTTACTAAATCTCTTATCAAATGCAACGAAATATACACCGGAAGGAGGGACAATACAATTATCCCTATCGGAAGAAAAATCTCCGAAAGGCGAAAATTATGTACGAACTTATATCAAAGTCAAGGATAACGGAATTGGTATGGCGCCAGAATTCCTGGAAAAAATATTTGAATCTTATAGCCGTGCAGATGGAGCCAGAATCCATAAAACTGAGGGCGCCGGTTTAGGAATGGCAATTACAAAGTACATTGTAGATGCTATGGAAGGAACTATTAATATAAAAAGTGAGCTTGATAAAGGAACCGAGTTTCTTCTTACATTTGATTTTGAAAAAGCAGTTGTTATGGAGATGAATATGGTTCTTCCCCCATGGAATATGCTGGTGGTTGATGATGACAAATTATTATGTGAAACAGCCACAGACTCACTAAAATCTATCGGAATAAAAGCCGAATGGACATTAAGCGGGGAAAAAGCACTAGAACTGGTAATCCAGCATCATAAGAAAAGAGATGATTATCAAATAATTCTCTTGGATTGGAAACTGCCAGACATGGATGGGATTCAGATCGCAAAAGAAATCAGGCGTAATTTAGGAGAGGAAGTACCAATTTTACTAGTTTCTGCATACGACTGGAGTGAATTTGAGTCAGAGGCTCGTGAAGCAGGGATTACTGGTTTTATCTCCAAGCCGCTTTTTAAATCTACGCTGTATCATGCTTTACGTCAGTATATGGGCAATGAGGCGGATCACGGCCAGGCAATGAATCAAAATGCAGATCTCTCCGCTTGCCGTATCTTGCTTGCCGAGGATAATGAGCTTAACTGGGAGGTTGCCAAAGAATTGTTGTCCGATCTGGGCGTAGAATTGGATTGGGCAGAAGATGGACAGATTTGACTGGATAAGTTTCGAAAATCACCAAAGGGATATTACGATATCATTCTGATGGATATACGCATGCCGCACATGACAGGGCATGAGGCTGCAAGAGCAATTCGGGAAACGGATCATCCCGACGCTTTATCGATCCCCATTATCGCAATGAGTGCTGATGCATTTTCTGATGACATACAGCGCTGCCTGAAATCGGGCATGAATGCTCATATTGCAAAACCTATTGATATTCTGGAATTGACCCAGTTATTAAAAAAATATTTGTAAGACGGCTAATCTTAAAAGCGCGTATCTTCTAACACGCGCTTTTGTATTGATAAATAATTCTATCCTTTCAGGTTTGAAAAATGCAGATTAAAGAAGGCTTGCGAAGATCAATAAGTGATTCACATAAAGTTTCTCCAATGACATTATGATTCCAGCAAACTGTGTTATTACACTTCCAATTTAACTAAAACAAAGACTTCTCTTTTTTCCTTTCCACGGCTTTCCGCAAAGCTTCCATGGCTTCCGGACATGGTTCTGGCGGTACCAGCTCGCCTTTTCGGAAGTAGAACCCCTGCATATAATCCGTGCCGCATTCGATCAGCGCTTCCATTTCCTCGCGGGTTTCCACACCCTCGGCCAGAATTTTGATCTTCCGGCTGCGGAAATAAACGACTAATCCTTCGTAGAATTCGCGTCGGTTAACATCGCGGTCCAGTCCGCGGATGATGCTCATATCCACTTTGACATAGTTCGGCATGAGATCCAGCAGCGTCGCTTCACCGTTGTAGCCGGTGCCGTAATCATCCAGCGCGATTTCCTGATGCTGATCGATACAGCGCTGGCGTTTATGAATCGTCGCCATTTCCCCCATCTTTTCGCTCTCTGTCAATTCAATGACAACCTGCGAATTATAGCGTCCATACAGACGATCCAGTTCTTCCAGATCCTCCGGACTCAGCCGCAGACTGGAAATCGAGTTGATAAAGAGCTTCTTGCCTTGCAACCGCTGGTGATAACGATCAACAGCCTCCATCGCCTTAAACCACGTCAGCCGCTCGATCTGATACAGTCGCGACTGCGCGCGGGCGATCCGCAGAACCTCCGACGGCGTTTTCAGGTTTTCCATCTTCGGCCGCATCAGCATTTCATAACCATAGACCGTCTGCGATTCCACGTCGATAATCGGCTGGAATACAAAATCAATCAGTTCATTTTCAATCAGCCGGTTGAGGTCTTCGCTGCTGTGAAGCATAAACGAATCCTTGCGGTAGCTTTCAATTTCAAAGTCCTTGATTCCGCCCTTGACGGAGTTTTTAATCTCATACATCGCAAAATCAGCGTATTTGATCAATTCATCCAGGTTGCGGCTGTCGCGCGGATACCAGGAAACGCCGAAGGAAGCGCGGATCCGGATACTCTTGCCATCCGGCAGCTCCATTTCATAAGCGGCCATCGCTTTTCGGATTTGTTCAATCTTCTGACGGATTTGAAAATCCGTTTCATAACCGTAGAACAGAACGTAGAACTCGTCGCCCGACATCCGCGCTGCGATTTCATGCGGACCGGCGTTATTGCGCAGCACATCTGCCGCGCTGCGGATATAACCGTCGCCGCAGTCGTGACCGTAAGTATCGTTGATATATTTCAGATTGTCCAGATCCATCATCATAAACGCCGTGATTTTCAGCTGTTCCGGGTGTTCAAAGCGCTCCTGCGCAAAACGCTGGAAAGCCCGGCGGTTCAGCAGGTTCGTCAGAACGTCGTAATCGCGTTCATATTCGATACGGTGCCGTTCTACCATTTCCGCCGTCACATCCTGCACCACGCCCAGGATCGTCTGCGCCCGCGCCGCGGTTTTTAACCGCATCCAGCGTGATCCGCCGCCCTCCTGTTCCAGCTTGATCGTCTTTTCCCGCAGCCGGCCCAAATCCTTCAGATCCAGATCCAATAAACGCAGCTGTCCGGCAAATTCATCCAGCGTCAGCATGCGGTCTTCGTGAGCCGTCAACGGATCCAGAACGTCGAAGAAGCCGGAGGTACAGAAAACAGAATTCTTATCCGATTCAACCTCAAACGCTCCGATCTGGATCGAAAGCATGCCGATAATCTGCGAAAGCCGGGAACTGTTCTCCGCTACGCTCTTGCTTAATTCCTCAATCGCCTGACTTAACTGATCAATTTCCGTAATCCGGATCGGATCCAGATGGATCGGTTTATTCGGATCAGAGTTGCGGACCTTGCGCGCCAGCGCGCCGATCTGCCGGGATGGCCGGTAGCTCGCATACATCGTCGCGGCTAACCCCACCAGCATAGATAAAATCATAAAGGTCAGGATGCTGTTCTGCATTTTATGCGAGAAGCCATACAGCGCGTTCTGCGATTCCAGTCCGACTAAAACCCAGCGCTGATGTGAAAACGGCGCGTTGGAATTATAAAGCTCCAGCGGCTGCAGACTGCCGTAAATTTTCTGATTCAATTTTAAGGCGGACGTATGGATTAAAGCCCCTTCCCCGGACACATCGGAGTCCTTTTGGAAAAGCAGTTCTTCCGCTTCGCCGAACATAGCGATAAACACCCCGCCGCTGTGCGTCACCTTCTGCAAGGTCAGCCCCCGCTCCTGAGACTGCGTTTCGTCGAGGATCGCAAGCATATAGGAACCCGACTGATCCGCAAGCAGTTCCTTCGACGGCAGCAGCGATTTCAGATAATCGTCGGCCAGGGAAACTCCCATCACGCCCAACACGCTTCCGTCGCTGCCGATCAGCGGCTGAGTATAGGTAATCGTTTTAATCAGATCTTCATTCAACATGGAGCCGTAACCCCAATATCCCGCGTCTTCACTGGCTAAATCCGGATCTGACAGAACCGCCCGCACCGGATTGTTATAGAAATAGCTCTCCGCCGTGATCTTAAAGCGCGGACTCCATCCGACGTCCATCGCGATATCCAAACTCTGCGCCACATCTGTCGGCGACCGCTCCATCAACAGATCTGAATTATCATAGGGGTTGTTGATCGGATCCAGATCCCGCAGATAGATTCCGCTTTTTTCTGGTTCTTCAGAACCGTTAAGTTTACCCTGCGGCCCTTCAAAGACGAGAAAAACACCGGTCACCGTATTTCTGCGCATCAAAGCGATCAGATCCGGCCCGATCTTTTTCAAAATATCGCTGGTTATGGCCGCCCCCGGCACCAAGTCGGCGACGGTCATGCCGGCTTCGCTGAGCTGCTGCTCTATTTCTTCCTCAATCTTCGACTGATAAATCGAAAAATTGCTCCAGCGCTGAATCATTTCATTTTCTAAATAATTCTTCCGATTGATGACCCGCTCGTTCAGGATTTCCTCAGCGTTGCGGTCAAGCTTGGTAATGACGCCGCCGCTGAAAACCAACATCCCAAACAGACTGATCTGAAAAATTTGAACGATGATCAAAGGGATCAGAATACGATTGAAAACACTTCTTTTTTTCAGCATATTCCGGTTACTCCTTTTCTTAAAAACGTTATTCCTGGACGATTTCCTGCATCTGCTGGCTCAGCGCTGCGAACCAGGCGTCAAAATAAGCGTCTGTTTCGAATTCAGCGGCCGCTTCATCGAGGCTCTGCCCCTGCGCCAGACGTTCAATCACCTGTTCGCGGTCCGCTTTAGCCCGATCCTGCATTGAGGTATCCAGCAAAGACCGCGCGTCATTGCCGCCTTCAAAGGCTTTCGTCGTATACAACTGAACTTCGCTCAGCTGGTTCTCCGCCACTTCGACAACGCCGATCATTTCAGCCGATCCCAGCTCCGCATTGCTTTCCATGACTTTTTTAATCGTTTCAATATCATTGGCGGCTTTCTTGACCGGCAGATAACCGGAAGACAACGAGAATTCAATGTTGCGCTCTTCCTCAGTAAACCATTTTAAGAAAAGAACTGATGCGTATTCATGCTGGGTATCCGAAGCCGTCACGACCATGCCGGCCCCCTGCTGAACCGCAATCTTCTCGCCCTGCTCAAACATCGGAGCCGGAGCGAGAACGGATTCAATCGGATAGCTTTCGACGTCACTCACCGCCACTTCTTTCGGAAAATAAGCCGCGCCGCTGCTGGAACCCACCAGTGCGATCAAATCGCCGGTCTTCGCGTCGTCGGAACGGAAACGCCCCTGCGCCGTGAAGTAGCCGCGAATATACGGAACATAATAATTATCCCACAGTTTTTTGAAGATCTCGCGATCCAGATTCAGCGTTACCTCATTTCCCGTTACCGCAAAGATCTCTTTGCCCAGCTGCCGGCTGCCGATGATCATATAGTTCGCCATCGCATCCCGGCCGAAGAACGCCTTGCCGTCGTTGGGCTGCGGCGTCAGGCTGTCGGTCCATTCGTAGTAAGCACGGGCCACCTTCGTCACGCCCTCAATGGTCTTCAGATCGTCCAGCGTCGCGCCGCTGGCTTCCGCGAAACGATCCCAGTCGGTCTTATTCAACATCATCAATTCCGTCGACTTGGCAATCGGGAAAATTTTCAGACTGCCGTCCTCGCCGATCTGGCCTTCGCTTACATATTCGTCACGATAGGAAGCCAGTTCCGCTTCGCTCATATACTTGTCAATCGAAGCAACCAGCCCTAATTTATCAACTTTATACGCCGTATCGGCATACGCAAAAATATCAGGAATTTCACCGGCGCCGACCTTCTTTTCCGCCGCTTCCTCAACTTTAGTGATCAGATCGTTCACGTTGCCCTGACTGTAAGCCTCGACAACGATTCCCTTCTCCGCGCCCACAGTCTCATTGAATTCGGTAACCAGCTCGTCAAACGCCGCCTTCTGCGTTCCGTTATAATACGTCCAGATTTCCAGTGTCACCGGTTTATTCGGATTCAGCAGGCTGTCATAGTTCTCTTCTTTAGCGCCGCAGCCCTGCATCAGCAGCATGCACGCCGTCGCCAACACCCCAAATTTCGTTATTTTTTTCATATTCCCGCACCTTTTCTTTATTAGTCTAATTATAATAGTTTCATATTCAAATTACCATATTTTTACGGTGATACGAAATGTTCTTACCTAACCTGAAACCAATAAAGTAAAAGCGGACGGTTCATTCCTTTTCTGAGGAATCCTTATATAAATCTTAACTCCCTGCCTGCATCCGCTCCCTACTCGCCCCGGTTCTCTTCCGCAGGACTGCGCCAACCGGCCGGCGGAATGAATTCCATTGATCTTCAGGGTTTTTTCACTTTTATGATGTAAAGGGCGGGAGAATTCCCGCCTTCGCTTTTGATCAGCGGTCAAAAGCCGGATTGTAGCGATAGAAATTACGGCAGTCCAGATCCTTGCGGACAAAGTCGAGCGCTTCGCCGAAACGCTGGAAATGCACGATTTCACGCTGACGTAAGAACAGCAGCGGGCCGTAGACTTCCGGATCCTTCGCTAAGCGCATCAGGTTCTCATACGTCGTGCGGGCTTTCTGTTCCGCCGCCAAATCCTCGGACAGATCGGTGATCGGATCCCCCTTGGACTGGATATACGCGGTCGTGTACGGCATGCCGTTGGCTCCCTGCGGATAGACGCCGGCCGTGTGATCGACGTAGTAATCCGCGGCGTTGGCCGCTTTGATCTGCTGAGCTGAACAACCCTTGAGCAGCTGGTAAACCATCGTCGCGATCATTTCTTCGTGCGCCATTTCTTCCGTGCCGATGTCGGTCAATAACGCCCGGATTTCCGGATACGGCATCGCGTAGCGTTGATTCAGATAGCGGTCAGACGCGCCCTTTTCACCATCCGAGCCGCCCAGCTGGGTAATGATCAGCTTGGCCATCGCCGGGTCCGGCTTCTGGACATTCACAGGATACTGCAGTTTTTTCTCATAGATCCACATGGTTTATCCCTCCCTTTCCCACGGCCATGGACTATTGACCCAATCCCAGCAGCGTCCGCGGCTATCGCGGCTGGTCAGTGGTCCGCAGACACGGTTGTATTCTTCCGCGGCTTTGCGGCGCAGGCCGGTAACGTAACGATAGTAGCTCAGCGCCACCTCGCTGCGGGGATGAGTGTCCAGAAATAAGACCGCTTCCTGAATCGCAAAATCCAACTCCTGCAGCTCCCGCAGCAGCTTGTTTTTATTCATCCTGACAGCCCCCCTTTCCTGTAAACGGCATATCCAGTTCTACGAACAGCGTTCCTCTTAATAAGGCACGCGGACGATTATAGATTTCCCGTTTTCCATTCCACTGTTGGCGGGCGACATACGGCATCGCCAGGCTCATATCCGGACAGCGGTGATGATTACCGCAGACATCGTCCTGGGCATGATCGTCATCACAGTCACAGCTGCAGCCGCAGCCCGGACGATTGCCGCAGCCCGGACGATCATCGTCATCCTGGTCATCCGTATCGTTATCGCAGCCGCAGCTCGGCGGACAGACCGGCGGTTTCGGACGGCAGCCGCAGCCTGGACGATCATGATCATCCTGATCATCCGTATCATTGCCGCAACCGCAGCCCGGATGATTGCCATGACCGTGATCGCCGCAGCCGCAGCTCGGCGGACAGACCGGAGGCTTCGGGCGGCAGCCGCAGCCTGCGGACAAGTTGACAGCCTCCTCCACAAACATTTCATCCTCCATGAAATCAGCTTCATCAAAACGCGTGCGGAAATCATCGCTCCAGCCCGGGCAGTGCGGTCTGCGCGGCGGCGTTGGACGGTGCGGACGGCCGCATTCCATTGCGAAATCCTCTTCCGATTCCATCCAGCTGCGAGGAATCCGCAGTTCTCTTTCTACGTTTTCCATCGACATTCTCCTTTCCGGTCAAAATCTCGTTGACCCACTGTATACTATTGTTCCTGCGTTCCACGATCTGGGAGATCGCCAAGAAAGGAGAAATAAAAAGCACAGAGTTTTCCTCCATGCTTGTTCATCACGATGCTTACAGCGCAAACAGATGCGTCGCAATCGCAAAATAGATAATAATTGAACAGGTGTCGACAATCGTCGTGATTAACGGGGCCGCCATGATCGCCGGATCCAGATGCACCTTTTTGGCCAGCAACGGAAGCAGACAGCCGATCAGTTCTGCCAAAAAGACCGTACACATTAAGGAAATTCCCAGCAGAATCGCCAGCCGCGGATCCTGATACATGACGATGATCCGCAGACCATTGACCATCGCCAGCGCCGCGCCGACTATCAGAGCGATCCGGCTTTCCTTAAATGCGACCTTAAACAGATCGGAGAAACGGATCTCATCCGTGGCGATGCCGCGGATAACCAGCGTCGAGCTCTGCGTGCCGCAGTTGCCGCCGGTATCCATCAACATGGGAATAAACGAAACCAACAGCGGAATCGCGGAAATCGTTTCCTCGTAGCGGGAGATGATCGTTCCCGTAATCGTCGCCGAGAGCATTAAAAACAACAGCCACAGAATCCGGTGTTTGGCATGATTGAACACCGAAGTTCCAAAATAGGAATCGTCGCTGGGCTGCACCGCCGCCATCAACGCGATATCCTCCGCCATTTCTTCCTGATAAACTTCCATCGCGTCGTCAAAGGTGACGATCCCGACCATGCAGTTTTCCGTGTCCACAACCGGAATGGAAATCAGCCGGTATTTCTGGAACAGCTTGGAGACTTCCTCCTGATCGTCGTGAGTCCGCACGGAAATGATATGCGTTTCCATCAGGTCGCCGATCAAGGCGTTCTCGTCGTTGAGCAGCAGGCTTTTCGCTGTAACGATACCTAACAGTTTTTTATTTTCAATGACGTAGCATGTGTATATCGTTTCCTGGTCGATACCGACGCGTTTGATCTTCGCAATCGCCTCGCGCACGCTCATCGTCTTTTTCAGATCGACGTATTCCGTCGTCATGAGGCTGCCGGCGCTGTCCTGCGGATACTGAAGCAGCTCATTGATGCGCGAACGGGTTTCTTTATCGGTGACGTCGAGAATTCGCTCAACCACATTAGCCGGCATTTCTTCCAGGATATCGACGGTATCGTCCATAAACATATCCTCAAAGATATCCTTCAGTTCTTTCTCTGTAAACGTGCTGATCAGCGCCTGCTGCATCTCCGTATTCATGTTGGTGAAAACTTCCGCCGCCGTCTCTTTGGCAATCAGGCGAAAAAGGACGACCATGCTTTCCTGTGGGAATTGTTCCAGCAATTCCGCCAGGTCCACGCTGTTCATCTCGTTGAGTTCTTTTTTGATCTGAGCGTATTTTTTCGCGTTCAAAAGCTCAGTGATGTTTTTTACCGTCATACTTTGCCCTCCTTCAAGTTTGTTCTTCAAGTTCGCAAAGCATGAATAAAACGTCCTGGAACTTTATTTTCGGGCAGACTCGCCCTCCAGGAGAGGAAAGAATGAATTTCTCGTTTTATTGATGCCTTGCCTGCAACTACCGCCCGGGTTATCCATGCTTTCCACCTCCCTCTTTTGCCGGAATTTCTTTCCGGCTGCCGTTTTTAGTTTATTTCCAATTTGTTAGGTTGTCAACATTTTTAACAAAGAATTTCACTCCGGAACAGCCGCAGATTTTTCCGCTTACCCCATCGCCGCGCGCTTATGAATAAACCTCGCTTAGGTGCAGGCTAAGCGGCGGACTGCTCCGGTCATTCGTATGAAATAAGGGAGGGTGAAAAAAGGCTGCCGCCCCTGTCTTTTTCCGCCTGATGCTTTATAATAAAAGAAAGAGGAGAGAGAAAGATGAAAAGACTTCATTGGAAAGCACTGCTGCGGATGGAGGAAATTCCTGTCGTATTTTTGTTGATTCAGCTGGGCCTTGGGGTCTGGGAAAAACGAGGCTGGCCCATTCCGGTCCCCCTGTGTTCCATCAACGCGGGAGGGACTTGCCCGGACATCGACCTGGTCACGCCCTATTGCACCCGCATCACAGTCTATGATTACGCTTTTCTGTTCACCGTCTTCTTTCTCATCACGGTACTTTTGCTTTGGAAAACCCGGAAGAAGTCCCTGCTTCTGGATATCGTCTACTGGCTGGGAGTCAGCCTTTATGCTTGGAGCGCCTGGTTTACGGAGTTTCAGGATTCATCGCGGAATTCGCTGCTTTATCTGGCGTTTCTGCGCTGGCTCACGCTGACATTCTTCCGTGATCCGATCAATTTCTGCGGTTTTCTGCTGCTGGCCGGGGTGGGTTTAAAATCGTTGTTTACATCGCTTCGCGCGGTGTCAGGAGGATAGTCCATGCGTCAAGATGTCGTTTGCCCGCATTGCCAAAAAAGTTTTCATATCCGTCCCGGTTCGTTCCTGTCGATGCGGCTGGAATGTCCGCATTGTCATGGCCGTTCCCGCTTGATCCCTTCCTGGACAGTTTGTTTTCTGCTTGCCATTTTTGTTGTCCTTCTGCCGGATGACCATGGATTTGTTGGCCTGATCGTTTACCTGCTTTTACTTTTTACCGTCTTTTATTTATTCCTGCCGTTCTGGGTTCGCAATTCACTGATCCGGATCAAGCCGGTGGAGAACCAAACGAATTTAACAGAAAAGCAATAACACATAAAAAGCCGCTGCATCGCGGCTTTTTACTTACTCGGTTCACAAAAATTGATCCATTCCCGGCCTCAGCCGCCCAAGTTTCCAAAACCAGCTGATACCTGGAAATTATAATCAGGGATATTATCGTTTCGCGGCTTCCTTTATCCGGTTTCATTATGGAAAGTAAAGATCAATTCGATGCTTTTGAAATCATCCCTTCTCCCATTAAAATTTCCTGTCATGCCAAGATAAACAAGCCTGATAATCAGGTCTGAACCTATCCGCTTCTTTTATTTCTTCTGTTTTACTTCGACCCGGGTCGGCTGCAGTGGATAGCTGTAATGCAATACGCTATGCATACCGCTGTCTTGGTGTTTCTGATAAAATGTTCCGGCAATCCGATCCGCGAGCTTGTCCGCATTATCAACGGTTAATCCGGAAACCAGAACGAGGTACTGACAGCTGCTGTACTGTGTAAAAACATCTCCCAGCCGCAGCTGATCGCGAATAACCGTGCCCAGAATATCCATATCCTCATCCCGCTGCGACAACGCCGGAAAATCGCCCATGTTGTCCGTCAGGGTAAATAAAAGAAGATACGCCGATTCCTGAGAGCGGCACATTTTTCGTTCGGCAAAACGATAAATGGCTTTAAAGGTTTCATAATCCTGGCAGAAGGAACCCGGACGGGTTGGGTTTTCACGCATTTCGGAAGCAATTAATTTCATATCGATTGTCACTCCGCCGTTTCCTTCCCGCAGCTTGAATTCCATCGCCTGATTCTGCCTTTCAGAATTATGTCCGGATTTTTTCTCTCGGATCTGCTGATTAGCCCGGTCATACAGACTTTGATACGTATCATCTGGTCTTCTGGCCGTTTGCGTTATCGTAAGGTCCAGCCGCAGATCCAGGCATTCGCGAAGATGAAGGTGCCGCAAACGCTGGCGAAGCTGCGTGCACAGCTGTTCGGATTTCTTTTCATCCTGTCCGCTGAGCAGCACTGCGAATTCATCGCCGCTTACAC
>OGYG01001085.1_pt1 | contig 20347 bp, 20 predicted proteins | sample 1576481 | NCBI WGS metagenome assembly OGYG01 (sample SAMEA3541497, study PRJEB24748) | human gut metagenome | biome: human gut; feature: human-associated habitat; material: faeces | place: China | collected 2012 | reverse complement strand
GACATTTGATGAGGGCAGCTTTGGTGTCTTTGTCTTAGTTGGTCGTGTTCCTTCAACTGAGCTTCTGACAGACCTTGTAGATCTTGACGAGCAGGGCTATGTTCTTGCTGACGAGCGTATGGCTACTAAGACACCCGGTCTCTTTACTGCAGGAGACCTCAATAAGAAGCCACTGCGTCAGATTATTACTGCAGCTGCAGACGGTGCCATTGCCGCAACTTCTGTAGCATCCTATCTTGGACAGCCTGTCGAGGGCTAAGAGTTTCTCGATAAGAAGCTTTAAAGTTTGATACCAAAAGGGGACCGCAAATAATTACGGTCCCCTTGTTATTTCTTTGGCGAGAAGAACTACTAAAGGTCAATCCAATATCTTTGCGTAAGCACATCGTCCTCATCAAGGACTTCGTTTTCGAGTATTCCGCCGTTATTGATAATTGACTTTGCAGATCCGATATTATCTTTACGGCAGCACATGAGAACACGCTCAATACCAAGTTTCTTACATTCTTTGAGCGCCAGCGCAATCATTGCTGTTGCATATCCTTTTCTTCGCTCACTTGGTCGAATTCCATCACCAATATGTCCACCACTATGTAGAAGTCCCTCATCAAGGCAATGGCGAATATTTACAGCACCAACAAAAATGTCTTTATCGTAGTCATAGCAAAAGAGGGTTGTTGTAGGCACTCGACAAGCTGGAACTGGTTCCTTTTCGTCTAGTTGTTCTAGATAGTTTGTAAAGTCATGGTGATCGAATCTAAAAATGCGTCTTGGAGATGGATTTGTATGATTTGTCTCGATATCATGTTTCCACTCATCAAGCATCTCTATGAGCTGTGCTTTATTTTCTTCAGTTGGTTTTATAAGAGCGATCTTCATGTAACTCCTTGAGATAATTAAATTTTTAGTTAAACCGTAATTTCAATTTGATTGTCTTCAAGGGCAATAATGCAACTTTCATAATAGCCATCTCCGGTTGTTCTTGGTCCGCTGATGACTTCATAGCCGTCTGCTTTCAACTCTGCAGTGAGGGTATCTACCTTTTCTTTACTTCCGATACTAAATGCAATATGAGCGTATCCCGTGCGGTTGATCTCTTTTGGTAAATCTGACATTTTAGGTTTGTTCATGATTTCAAGTCGTGCACCTTTATCGAAGGAAAGGAAGTACGAGCGAAAATCCGTTTGAGGATTATGATAGCCATCGTTGGATGTTGCTCCAAAGTGCTTACAAAAAACCGTCGAGCACTCTCTAAATCGTTTACATACAGTGCGATATGTTCAATTCTCATGGCTGTCTCCGAAAATCTATGACTGCATTTTGTTCTTCTAGTCAATAACGCCCAGCGTAATCACTCTTTGCTACAGCAGTCCATTTTCTGATGAATTTTGTTTTAGCTTCTGTATAAGCATCTCTATTGTGTTCAAATTGTTTCCATAAACCCAATTTCAACGTTTCGTATTCTTTTGCAATCTGTGGATGGTCTTTCAGGTAATCTCGAAAATACAGTTCATCGTTATCTCCGACATATCGGAGATGAATGTGAAAGACCTTATCGGCAAACCCATTTTTAGTATAACCAGAGTTCAAAGATATTCTGCGATCTTCCGTTGACATTTGCAGAAGTCCACTGCGTTCGATAAGTTGCGCAATACATTCGATATTAGAATCTGTTGAAATTTCAACAAGAACGTCGACTATATCTTTTGCCCATATTCCAGGAACTGCGGTACTACCAATATGACTAATCCTCTTTATAGAGTGTTTAGGTAAATTATATTGTAGCTTGGCTTCCATTTCACTATAAAATGCATCCCATTTGTCATTGTGCTCGACAAGAAATATTGGGAAAAGTTCCCATAATTCGTTCAGAGACATTTCTGACAGTTCTTTTTTTGCTTTCATAGTTTTCTTTCTTTGATAGTCTCCTAAATTTGTCTTGATATATTACTTTTTCCTCGCCACAAAGTAGTATCGATGAATTTTTCCCTTGATTACGCCATCTTGCTCAATAATTTTCTGAGCTTTAAAGAGGTTCTCTTGGTATTTTTTGACTTCAAAGTATGGGAATTCCCAGTCAATGATTCTTGCAAACCAAACAAGAGCACCTACATCATAAAATTCTATTGGCCTATAGGCTTCAGCTTCCTCAATAATGTCAAATCCATTATTTATTAATTCTTGTCTGGCAATACTTAAATAAGCTTTAGGAAAGGGAAGCTCGATATCTCCTAGTAGAAGCTCTACCAGGTCCCTGTCATTCTCAGCGCCAACCTGTTGCGTAAGAAACATACCCCCACTTTTAAGAATTCTTTTTAGTTCTTGTATGTTGTATTTACCGTGTCTGTTGGTAACAAGATCAAAGTAATCATCTTCAAACGGAAGCTCATCTCCTCCGTCAGCTGCCTTAAAGTCTATCCCTAAAGGAAGGAGTCTCTCTTCACACAGTTTGATGTTTGGAGCATAACCTTCAATTGCTGCAGTCTGTTTAGGATTGGTGAGAAAAGACAAAAGAAATTCTCCACCACCCGTTTCCATATCTAATAGATAATCAGTATCGTGTAGATAGGATTTGATGATACTTCCAAAGTCCCATGGAAGATCATCCTCTTCTTTATATCTGTTCCTAATATGGGAGAAATCCCATCCCTTGATATGAGCAATTTCTTGTTCATGAAGCCATTGGGCGAGAAGTGCTTGTTTTTCCATAGTATGTTTCCTTAAGACCGTGATTTTCGGATGTACAATTATTATATATCGTTTGACTGTATAGAAGGATTTTTACCTAATCTACCTGCATATTTATTGTATTTATGCAGGTAGATTGCTTATTTTTTATAAAAGGGGAGTAAAAGGTTAAAATCATACGATGAAGCATAAGACAGTGTAATTTTGTAGCCATCAATACATTGAATATATAAAGCTCTGTGATTAAGTTATTTCAAGATGATTTATCAATATGTATAACTATAAAAATACGTTCAGCCCTAAAAATTAGTTTTAGAGAGGTACCAAGAAAGCTATTTTATAAATAAAAGATTCAGTATTGTCGCCAACTTATCAAATTGAATAATCATCAAATTTATCATGTCATTAAATATAGTTTATAGAGCTGTAGGTGTAATTACTCATAAGTAATTAAAATCGTGGCTTAGAAAGGCTCTCAGAGGCTCATTTTCTGGGTAATAATAATGTGATTGAAGCTCTGTATACTATTGCAGTCGATACTATTTATATAATAGTAAGTAAAAGTCTGATAATCGATATTATGTAAACTAATGAATTGAAGAAAAAGGAGAAGGATTTTGAGCCCCTCTCCTTTACGGTAACGTGTGCGACAGTGATAAGCGCTATACCGATGAGTCAGTCATGACATTCAATTTAATCATGACATCGCTTTCATACATCTCATCATAAATAACAAGAATCTTATCGAGTGCCATCAGTTCAGTTTGACCGGTTGGAATAATCTCCAAGCCCGCACGATCAATAGTTACAACCCTCACTTTGTCAGGCCACGGGATATCTTGGAGCAATTTGCCCTCAACGGGACTCCCTTGGCCAACAGTGAACTCATGAAGGATTTTCTCGCCAGAATTGAGCGTTCGTTTAGACTCCCCTTGCTGAGAAGCTAAGAATTCTGCAAGTAAGTGCTCGTAGAATGGGTCAACACGCAGGATATTAGCGGTTACGTAGGACACGATTGCAACTGCCGACATGGCCATAAGAGCCTCGAGAGACCCGGTGAGCTCAAATATAAGAACTACTCCGGTTACAGGCGCTCTTACTGCTCCAGCAAAAATACCTGCGACGCCCATGGCAATGAAGTTTGGCGCATATGCCATTGGAATACCAAAAATATGGGTTGCTACCAGGGCAAACAGTGTTCCAACAAGTGTTCCCATTACAACCATTGGAAAAAGAGTTCCTCCAGGCGTTCCTGCAGCAAAACACGTTGTGGTAAAGAAGTATTTGCCCAGTAAAAGTGCTATGACCATGAGCTCGGTAAGCGTTGCTGGCTCTTTGATTTTCTCAATAATGGCGTCGCCACCACAAAGAAGATCTGGCCAGATAAAAGCCATAATTCCAGCTAGCATGAATGGAATAATGAGTCTCGAGAAAGGCGCAAACTTAGTTATCTTTTTGTACAGCCCCTGGGCAAAGAACATTCCTTTATTGTGGAGCGCTCCTAATAAACCACAGATAAAACCGACGATAAGAACAAATGCAAAGTCGACATGAGGTAATGGCGCCACGTATGGAAGCTGAAGTACCGGCTTCATACCAAGGACGTTAGAAACTAGGAAGTCAGCGCCTACTGAAGCGGTCATTGCCGAGATAATCAGTGGAGCATGAAACTCTTTTTGAATTTCTTCGATAGCAAAAAGTGTGCCTGTAAGGGGTGCATGGAAAGCAGCAGACATACCTGCTGCTGCGCCACAAGTGACTAAAAGACGTTCTTCTCCCCTTTTGCGTTTAAGAAACTTAGATACTGCTTTGCCAGAAACAGCGCCTAGCTGTACCGCCGGTCCTTCTCGACCCATAGAAAGGCCGCCAAAGGCAACCAGAACGCCCTGGATAAACTTAACGGGAAGAACTCGATACCAAGGCATATCGGCAGATCCCATAACCTCAGCATTGGTCTGAGGGATTCCAGAGCCAGCGGTGTAGGGTTCAAACTTCATAAGCAGACAAACGATCACCATCAGGATGAGCAGTATGCCAAACCAAAGAGCCATATATGGCCAATTACCTGCGATTGATTGAGTAATAGAGCGCATTTGAGCTTCTGCAAAAGAAAGACAAAGGCGATATAGCGTGACAACGCCACCACCCATAAGGCCAACAAGCAGGCCTTCTCCAATGAGAGCTACCTGAAACCTTCGAGAAAAGTGACGCTCAATAACGTTTGTCTTATGTTTGAGATGAAACGCCACAATCTCCCCTAGCAGTTTATGGTTAATAAAAAGCACGTAAAGCGTACTTGGATATTGTACGACTTTACGTGCGTGTAGTTAAAAGTTTGTACAGAAAATTGTACGTAGCGGAGTGCACCTGTGTCCCTGGCTATTGATTAGCCGGAGAATGGTCCTCCACCATAGCAAGCATAAACAGGACCCTCGATAACACCGACGGACTCGTTAGCAGCGTGAATCATGCGGCCACCGCCAATGTAGATTCCAACGTGCTCATATCCTGCACGAGTAAAGATGATGTCGCCATAGTTAAGCTCATCCATGGAATCATGCCAGTTACCAGCAGCGCGAATAGCACGGCCAATGGTTCCTGCGGTACCTGCACGGTAGCCGAGGAAGCAGTAGTAGACCAGACCACCACAGTCAAAGCCAGAAGCAGGAGAAGCTCCGCCCCAAACGTATGGATAGCCAATGCATGCATATGCAGTTGCAACGCCGCCGCCTGCAGCTGGGTAGCCACCGCCACCGCCGGAGTAAGATCCGCCGCCAGAGTTAGAGCTGCTGTTAGAACTACTGCTAGAGCTGCTCGAACTGCTTGAACTAGAGCTTGAAGAGCTGGAGCTAGAATCACTGGAAGAGCTGTCGTTAGACTCAGAGCTGGTAGAAGGAGCCTCACGGGTAACAGTCTCAATTGCATAAGCAACGTTGTTGTTAGCCGATGCAGTCTCCTGAGCAGCAAGCTGCGCCTTTACCTCTGCATCAAGGGAGTCGTAGTAAGCCTTAGCCTCTGCAACCTGGCTCTGAAGGCCATCTGCAGTTGTCTTCATCTCAGCGACCTGAGCCTGGAGATTCTCCTGCTCTGCCTGGAGCTCAAGCTGCTGAGCCTGAAGCTGGTCACCAAGAGCCTTGACGGTATTGATGGAGTCAGCCTCCTGCTTGCTGGTGCGGTCCATATAGTAGACGCGGCTAACAAAGTCCTCTGGGCTAGATGCTCCAAGGAGGAAGTCCAAAGTCTCTTGTGGGCCTGCCTTATAAGCACTCTTCATTGCTGCAGAAAGGACAAGACGCTGCTTATTGAGCTGGTCTGTAGTCTCTGCAATCTGCTCCTGAACCTCACCAATTTTGTTGTTGGTGGCGTCAAGCGCATAGGTTTTCTCGTTAAGGTTATCCATGGCCTCTGCAAGAGCTGCACCAAGAGAGTCTAGCTGGGCAGATGCGGCCTCAAGATCGCTTTGTGGGTCTGCGAATAGCTTGGCTGGGGTAAGCAGCGTAGCAGCTACACCAAGACCTGCAAATAAGAGAGCGTCTCGTCTTGTGAAAGATCGGCGCTGTGACATATAAGCTCCTTCCGCAAAGCACGAAATCAATTGGGCAACGTGTTGCTTTGCTTTGCCATCTAGGATAGCTCATTTGATAAAAAATCAAAGTCAACTCGCCGATTTCTTGGCGAGAAACCCGTGTAAACAGGAAGCTACCCTATCGAGTATTTGAATAGTTTACCCCGAAAATGACATTTCATACAAATTACAAAGACTATTTGTGCAGTTATATAGCATGGAGCAGGCAAATATCATTGCATAAATTTATCTTTGACCTGCAATTATGGAGAAATTCTATGTATTGCAAACAAGTTTACTGTAATTAACAAAATGCTTATCTAAATAAGACAAATGGCTGACAAGTACGTAGTCTTGCCAGCCAAAATTATCAGGTTAAAGTAAGTCTGATGTAAGTGATTTAGCTTATTGAACCTTAATAAGGGTGTAGACCTCTTGATCAAAGCACTTGCCAATAATCTCCCTTGGGTGCAGGTAGCAAAGCTCAAGCGCAAATGCAAAGCCAGCTACTTTTGCACCGGCCTTCTCGGCAAGTTGAGCACAAGCAACGCAGGTGCCGCCAGTAGCAACCAGGTCATCAGCAATAAGAACAACGTCGTCTGGGGTAAGAGCATCGGTGTGAATTTGAAGCTCGCTGGTACCGTACTCCAGGTCATAAGCCTGTGCGTAGACCTCACGAGGCAGTTTGCCTGGCTTACGAGCAGGAACAAAGCCTGCGCCCAGTTTGTAGGCTACAGGGGTTCCAACAAGAAAACCACGAGCCTCAGCACCAATAACCTTGGTAATTCCTGCATCAGCAAAGTGCTCTGCAATGTCATCAACAACTGCGTGGAAGCACTCAGGATCTTTAAAAAGTGGAGTTACATCTTTAAAGATAACGCCTGGCTCTGGATAATCAGGAATGCTAATGATATGACTCTCATAATCATACGTAGACACAATGTCCTCACATTCAAAATCATAATCAATGAATAGTTATATATACCTAGATTACTCGTCTAGATGCATATCCTTAAAAGATTCACGAACTAATTTGGTGATAAGTTCATTTCTGACCGCATTGGTAAGGCCTAACATGCGGGTCAGAGCGGCCATAAACTTCTGGCGAGTCTCGTCAGTATGGTCAACTTCAACTCCCCCGCCTTTTTTGGCGTATACGACAAGTGACTTAGCAAACATACTAGACTCTCGGTTTGCGGCCATAACGTATTGACGCAGGTTTTTGGGCTCAAAACCAAAGTGACGAAGCTCGCTACAAAGACGGATGAGCGTAAGGTCTTTGCCATCTACAAGATCTCTACCATGAGGAGAGCGCTTTAAGGTAATAACGCCTGCCTCGGAGAGCTGGCGTACAAAGCCTACAGAACATCCCACAATCTCTGGAATGCGATCAATAGCGTGATATTTCTGTACAACCTCAGGATCGTCTACAGGTACAACAATGGCATCAGCGTGCGTTGCGCCAAGAATTGCCTGAGATACTTGCTTTCCATCAAGCTGTGGTTGAGCCTGGCGAGAAGAACTTTGAGCTTCAGATGCAGCCTGAGCATCAGATACGCTAGCTTCGTCAGTCTGACTCTGGACCTGTTGTTCAGCTTCAAGGTTTTTATCTTGTCTATCAAGCTCTTCTTTAATAACTGAGAGCGGCATAAAACGGCTTTTCTGCAGATACAGAATAGTCTCAAGTCGCTTAACATCTTTTTGGGAATACAGACGATAACCACCAGCAGTTCTGGTAGGTGTAAGTAAGCCCTCATCCTGCAGGTATCTGACTTTAGAAACACTCAAGTCAGGATAGAGAGTCTGTAATTTCTTGACTACTTTACCAATGGTAAGAAAGCCTGAATCAGCCATAAAGCTATCCTTTAACCTTAAGCTGAAACTCTACTGGTGTGAAAGACCATGCGGAAGGTGCCAATCTGAATGGTTGAACCATCACGCAGGGTAGCTTTGTTGATAATGGCGCCATCAACCCAGGTACCATTGAGAGAATCAAGGTCCTCAATAGTTGCGTAACCAAGCGCAAGATTTGAAAGATCAATGGTGGCATGATTTCTAGAAACTGTCATGTCATTCAAGAAAACGCTGCTCTTTGGGTCTCTACCAAGAGAGATCTGAGGAAGATTGAGCTCAAAAGTTTGACCAGTCTGTGGTCCCTTAACAATAGTAAGAACAGGATGAGCTGGCTTTTGTTGAGCCATAAGGTCTGGAACCGTAGCGTCAGCTGATGGCATGCGGAAAATCTCTGTTGAGTCTGGTGACTGCTGTTTGATGTCGTCAGTTGACATGGTTTCTCCTTAATTTGGTTACAGCATAATAATAACGCTTAACGACAAGCAATGCAGTCCATTTCGATGAGCGCACCAAGTGGCAACGCAGAAACTTCAACAACTGCTCGACCAGGTGCAGGAAGAACAAAGTACTGCCTATAAATCTCATTTACCTTAGGCAAATCGTTGATATCAGCAAGGTAGATAGTTGTCTGAGCTACATCAGAAAGCGTGCAGCCTGCCTCTGCCAGAATTGACTGAGCAAGATGGATGACACGGGTAGTTTGCTCTTCAATTCCACCGTCAATAAGCTTCTTTGGGTCTTCTGCAGAAACCGCAATTTGCCCAGTTACAAAGACCAATCTTCCCGCGGTAGTACCCTGCGAGTATGGTCCCATAGGAGCTGGAACACCTACTGCATTGATTGCGTATTTCATAGAAGATCTCCCCTTGCACCAATGAAATCAGCAGAGGCTCTTAGCAAACCCCAACCTTCAAGTTTATCTTTAGCTAATACTACTTTAGTGTTACTTGCAAGTTCTGAAAACCATGGAAGATATGTTTTAAGGCCTTCAATGAGTTGCTTATGTCCAAGAGGATGGACTGTTTCAAAAGAAAGCAAGCTTCTAAAAAGAATTACCGTATGTACCGGTGGAACCATAACCAGATACGCGGGAATTTTCTTGGTTGAAACATTCGCCACAAGAGCAGGGATTGTTTGGTCAAGCATAAGATTACAAAGTTTTGAGTCTTCTGGAAGCCTCTGTTCTCCCAGGTAGTCCATAAGGACCTTCTTGGCCTTTTTACCAGCAAGAAGAAGCGGAGTAAGCAGCGGAGTTGCATCTTCCAAAGACACTCCTGCATAAGGAGCTACACCGTTTTGCTCGACTGACGCAATGATAGAAAGCCACTCGTTTAGAACAAGAGAGCGCTCAGATGCATCAAGTACCACGTACTCGTTTTGACCAGATCGTGCGAGAAGACCGATGGAAGACAGAGATCCGTCTCCCGTAAGTGCACACTCAAATGAAGTCTCTCCCACCTCAAGCTGCTTACCTGCAAAGACAGCTTCCACAAAATTTTGAGCTGCAACTCCACTTACAAGTGTGTAGCCGATACCGCTCAGGTCAATAAGAGCGCAATCTTTCAGAGCTTCTTCAAGGGGTTTCTCGCCATAGAAAGATTGGGCTAAGTTGAAGCCTTCAGTTGAGGTTGAGAATTGTGCGCCAAGATACTCAAGCTCGGTATGAAGGATAGAGCGTTTCTGCTCAGACATTAGTTTCTCCCAAAGAGATACGGAGCAACCGAATACAGGTCAAAGAGGTTGTATGCCGGAATAGTCCACAGCGTAAGATGTGCCTGGGTAATGGTGGTGCCTACCTGCGCGGAATCTTGGGACCAGTCAGTTAAAGAAATCAGCTGGTTGTTAGCTACTGGATAGTTGGGAGAAAGCATGAAGGTCTGGTAGGTGAAGTCTTTAGAGCCAGGCCATGCCATATACGTGGTAGAAGTTGATGGTTTAACCACTGCAGAGAGCAAGAAGTTGTCCTCGCTCGTACGAATCTGCACAATCTGGTCAGTTCGCTGAATGGACACACGATTGTAATTGCGATAAGCCCAGTTCATCAGAATGGCAGTATCGTCAAAACGACCTTGTGTAGTCTCGCAACCAAGTACACAGGTATATAGTGTAATGTTTCCGCGCTTTGAAGCGCCTAAGAAAGCAGTACCAGAGTCTTCAGCGCCTGTTTTAATGCCGAGAAGACCTCGGTAGGTGTCCATAAGGTCATCGGTTGAGTGGAACGTACGCTGCTCCCCTCCCACCGTTGTAGTGTATGACCTGGTGTGAACAGCACTTGCGATAAGTGGATAGTGCTCGCGTGCATAGCGGCCCATCAGAGCAAGGTCTCGCGCGGTTGAATAGTGACCATCAGCATCAAGGCCATGTGGGTTCTGAAATTGCGTGTGAGTCATGCCAATTTCAGCAGCCTTCTTGTTCATTTGATCAACAAAGGCCTGCTGAGAGCCGGATACGTTGATAGCAATGTTATAAGCCGCATCGTTTGCGGAATACACCAGCATCATCATAATGAGCTGTCTGAGTGTAGGCGTGTCGTCCGAGGTCAAGCCCGCTACCTGTGAACCTTCTTCAAGATCTGTAACGGTAATCTTGCAGGGTTCATCAAGATTAACGCCTGAATCAAGCGCAACAATTGCCGTCATAACCTTGGTAATGGATGCCATAGGAAGCTCTTTATCTGGATCTTTGCTCCAGAGAACGTTTCCTTGAGCGTCAGTAACAATGGCGGTAGTTGCCTCGGTGAGTTTTGGCTCATCCGTTACAGAAGACTTGTGAGAAGAGGTATTTTCTGCCAAAACCGTAGTTGCAGGAGCAAAAGGAGCAGCTAAAACAAAAACAAGCAGCAAGCTAACAAGAAAAGCCAGCGTCTTATCAGAGAGCTGGCGCAAAGAAACATGGTTGTGCTGAAGGAAAGTCATAAACAACCTAACTTATGCTTGAGTGTTTTTACTATCTTTAACTATTTTAGCCGCTTCACCAGTATAAACAATGGCGGTAATTGCCGAGAAAACAATTCCTATGTACACAAAGAAGATACCTAAAGCGCTGCTTTCAGAGTTAAGACCTGGAAGCCAGCTAACGTTTACCAGGCCAAGTCCGGAGACAACTGGAATACCCAGAAGAAGCAAACTAAAACCAGTCATTAAAAATGCAGTTGCTGCTTTACCAACAAAGACAACATCAATAGGACGCCTGCGGAATTTACGAACTGCAAGAGCGCCAAGAGTAAGGTAAACATCTCGTCCAATAACAAAGAATGGAATCCAAAGAGGAAGCTCACCAATAATCAAGAGGCCAAGAACACCTGTGATAAGAAGTACTCGGTCCATGATGGGATCCATGATTTTGCCAAGCCAACTGACAGTTTGCGTTCTACGAGCAACCTGACCGTCAAGAAAGTCGGTAACGGCTGCGGTTACATAACAGCCAAGCGCAACCCAACGATTTCCGCCTGTTGAGAAGAGCACAAGAAAGATAAGCGTAAGGATTAACCTGCAAAAGGTAATGACGTTTGCAACAGTAAAAATAGCGTTAGAAGGATTGTTGGAACTACCAACTGGATCAGTAATAGTTCCCTCTGCCTGTGCTTTTGCTGCATCGGCGTCTGCTGCTTCTTTAATTTGGGATGCTACTTGATTAGCTAGCTGCTGCCTAGTTTGCAACGTTTCACTCCCCTTTTGTAGTACATAACATGTGTCTATTTTAACGTAAGTTGCGCGATAGCAAATTATTGGCACATTTGTTTAACAAAGGAAATAAGAACACGAACACCCTGAGTATAAACGCGTTTTTCGATACGCTCATCAATGCCATGGACGCCATTTGCCTCATCTTCTGGTGTTGGCCTAAATGGACAAATGCGCAGAATAGAGTTGCAAATTCCCTCATATCGGACAGAATCAGTTCCGCCGCATACAAAAGATGGAACAAAGGTAACGCCAGGATAGTAATGTTCCATGATGGCCTTGAGTTCCTGATATCCTGCACCAGTTGGGGAGTCAATTCTTCCTGCAGGCGTAGAGTGCAAAGCCTCAACCTCGATGGAAGGATCTACTTGAGTGGCAATCCGTTTAATGTGTTCAAGGGTTTCTTCAACGCTTACACCTGGAAGCAGCCTGATATTGATAATTGCACTAACATTACCAGGCATAACGTTAGCTGCACTACTTGAACCCTCAAGCATATTAAACGCATACGTAGTTGTGACAAATGGATAAAGCTCTTTGATCTGAGCTGCAGCACGTGCGATCTTGTCTGCATTTTCATCAACGTCATGCACTAGAGAAGCAAAAGGTTCTTCGGTAATTTCTGGTGCAAGAACCTTGAAGGTTTCTTTGACAATATCATTAAGCTCAGGTTGAGGTTTAGCCTCAGAAAGAGCAGCAAGTACGCGGCTCAAATGCTCAAGCGAAGTGCCACCAAATGGATTAGAAGAATGTCCACCATGACCAGGTGCGATGAGCTTAACATTCAAGAAACCCTTTTGCGAGATACAGATGTCGGCCACGGTAGCCTTAGGCGCACCGTATGCGCTGCCGTCAAAAAACGTAGTGGTACCCTCGTCCAACAGACAAGCCGCGCGCATTTCTCGCGAGGCCATTACCTCTGCAAGTTTGGTGGCACCGTGACTCTGAACCTCTTCGTCCTCACCAAATGCCAGATAGATAGAGCGCCTTGGCGAGAAACCCTGTGAAAGCAGATACTCGAGTGCCTCAAGCTCTCCCATGAGCATGTTTTTGATATCAAGTGCGCCTCGTCCCCAAATGTAGGTGTCATCAACGTCTCCACCAAAGGGATCGTGTGTCCAGGCTTCTTCTGTACCAGGTACAACAGGAACAACATCTTGATGAGCAATGAGCATCAAAGCAGGAAGCTTGGGGTTAGATCCTGGAACCTCAATGAGGAGCGAGTGACCAACCACCTCAACATTGGAAGCTGCCGTCATAATATACGGAAAGCTGTCATAAATGTGCTGTTGAAGGCCTTCAAACTGAGACCAATCAGTAGTTTTGGCATCTGTATACACTGTCTTAAATGACAGTGCCTTTGCAAGTCTCTCTGACATTGCATCTATGTTGAGCTCATCGTATTCATCTTCGTGAGCAAAGTGGTCGTAAATATTCATGAACCCTCGAATAGTCTGGTTAGCTTTGTTTCAATAACGTAATGATAACGACAAAATTTATGTCTCAGTAACTAAATGCTGGTAGAATTAACAAAACACGCATTTAGTATACGCACATTGGAGTCTTGATGATTAAGCTTGTTCTTTCCGATATGGACCAAACGTTAAAACCCGCTGACACTCCGGCTATTTCAGAAAGAACCCATCAGGCAATTAATAATCTTAAAGCCGCAGGTATCGCGTTTGGTCTTTCTACGGGAAGGCCAGTTTATGATGCACTTTCTTATCTCAAATCAGATGTTTCTCTAACTGATACTGGCGTGTTTTCAAGTGGAAAGATTCTCTACTTTAATGGCAAGCTCATTTTCACAAAAAAATTTACTTACGAGATGATGGAGAAGATCTACGAGGTCATTTCTCAAATGCAGGATTGCCTGCTTACCTATTACGCAGAAGGTCCGCTTGAGCAGCCTCTTGACACGTCATTTACCTCTTGTTGGAAAATAGTTGACACTACTCAAGAGGTGGTAGATCACCTTGCGGCCTCATTTAACACTTTTGTTCCAGGACTCGGACCACAGTCTGTTCCAAAAGATGTTCCGATGTATGCAGGAGGTTTGCTGTTCCCTCAAGATGAAGAGCGCCAGCAAGAGATCTATGAGGCTGTTACCAGCGCAGTTCCAGAGGTTGAGTTGGTTTCTCCCTATATTGGTTGGTTTGACATCAATTATCGTGGCTGGAATAAGGCACAGGGATTCGAGAAGCTCATTGAGACTATAGGTCTTAAGCCAGAAGAAGTTATTGTGTGCGGTGATTCCGAAAACGATCTGGACCTTCTTAAGATTGCTCATCACTCATGCTGCATGGAAAATGGTACTGACGAGGCTAAGGCTGTCTCGAAGTATCTTTTGCCTAGCGTATATGAGGAAGGCGTAGCTCAGCTCTTAGAGGCGCTTACAGAGGCTCAGGGAGACTTTGATTCTGAGGTTGTCCAAGCTGTCCTAAAACATGCTCTATAGGATTAGAGTTTAATGCAGAGTGTAGCGATATAGTCATTTCCATATTGTGATAGCCTATGCCTTTTATCACATGATTCATAAAAATCAATCATCGCAAGACCATTTTTCAGTTGGCCTCTAATCTGAGCTTCTAAGGTATGACTAAATTCATATCCATATTCTGGATCTATGGTTATTTTGCCCTGCTCTTCAAGCTCTCTTGAATTAAAAGGAATTGAATACTATAAAAGTAATTCCTCATCGGGTTGGTCCCATACAACGTCAGCGTCATACATGTACGTCCAAGGATTCATGAAGCCGACCATTAACAGGCCGCCCTTTTTTAATACGCGAGCAGCTTCTTTATACATGTTTTCTAAGTCTTCAATGTATACATTAGAAACCGGATTAAAAATAATATCGAAAGTTTCATTTTCAAAGGGAAACGTTTTTGTCATATCAGCTTGGACAGTATGGATTATTAAGTCTTCTCTTTTAGCAACCATCTCGTCTTTTTGTAATTGTGATATAGAAAAATCCATTATGGTTACGTCATAGCCTTTAGCAGCAAAAACGGGACCCTGTTGTCCGCCACCGCAAGCTAGGCCTAATATCTTTTTTCCGTTGGCCTTTTCAAACCATTCTGTTGGAACTTTTTTCCCGACCGTTAATGCAACAGAAATTGGACTGTTTCTAGCTTCTTCTAATTCTTCATGCGTTAGTGGTTCGGTATAGTCATTGTTTACCTTATTCCATCTATCTTGATTTAATTTTAAGTAGTCATTCATCTTATAATCTCCTCAAAATAGTGTTGTATTTTGATTTAAGTCGCATGTAGAACCATTACATTTTTCTTGTCGCTACAAATTATAATTTGTTTTCTCGCTGTTTGTGCCACATACATTTTTAGCTAATTGATACAGGTCTACAGAGCATGCAACCTAGTACACATAGTCTTATTTCTAAGTGTTATGTCTGAATCGTAAAAAAGTGGCTGCAGATGACACGTCAAATGCAGCCACTTTTATGTTACTCACACGTGTTTAATCGCGTGTTGCCAATCGTTTTGACTCTGCGGTTTTCTCCGCACTTCTACTTGATCAGACCGCTGTTCCTTAGCAGCAGCTCAATATCAGTGCCCTTGACAGCCTTGAGAGCTACCTTTAAGAGCATCTTCTCCTTGAACGAGAGTGGCGCCTTATCAAGCGTTTTCTTGTCCAGAGCATAGTAGGTTGCCCTTAGAAGCTCTCTGATGTCGTACTGAGAACCCCAAACCTCTGGTACGCCTCTATCAACATCCATTAACGTGTAGACAGACTCCATACCAGTGCGGATTGAGTACTCCGTAGTAAAGATGGTGTCACGAGGAGTCTCGGCAAACTGTCCAATAAAGGCAAAGTTAACGGAACCCTCAGGAACAACCAGAGGCCTGTCCTCAGCCTTTCTTGGCTGGAAGAATGCGTTGATGTAAGGCATGAAGCACGTAGTTGTGTTGCAGCGGTTCTTGGCCCAGTCCTCAATCTTCTTGGTTGGAACACCAATGTGATAGAGCCACTCCTGGCACACTTCCTCGCCGGTGCAGTTACGCATAGCCTTCTTAACAAAGTTACCTGGCTTGTTGGTGCTCAGTGCATAGACCCAGATAAGTACGGTGTCCTTATCCTGTGCCCTGAACTGTGGCTGACGGTTAATGGTCCACGAGAGGTACCAGTTATCGGTACTATCTTTGACGGTTACAATACCGCCGGTTGTGACCTTACCTTCTCTTGGATCTCTCTTGCAGACACCAATAATCTTCTTGATAATCTCTTCGTCTTTTGTCTGGATGGTAGCGCTCATCCAGTTAGTTGCCTCAAAATCACTACAGAAATTATCTGGATTGCCGTACTCGCCATGCTTGGCCTGAGCTGCAATGTTCTTCCACAGATCCCAGGACTCCCCTACGCCATTTCTGACGTTACTGATGTCAGGAGCAGTATTTTGATCGCCATAGCAAGAGGTATCGGTGCAGCAGCCATTGGTGATAAACACCAAATCGTCTTCGGTTAGATCAATGGTTTGCTGTGAGCCGTTCTTCTCGTAAACAATTTGAGTAGCTACTTTTTTACCATTGGTGTCGTTGATGATGACGTTCTTGACATCCATACCGTAATCAACGCTTACGCCGTGATTCTCAAGATACCTGACCAGCGGCAAAATCATGCTCTCGTACTGGTTGTACTTGGTAAAGCGCAAAGCCGTAAAGTCAGGAAGACCGTCAATATGATGGCAGAACCTGCAAAGATAGCGCTTCATCTCTAGTGCTGAGGACCACCTTTGGAATGCAAACATGGTCTGCCAATAAAGCCAGAAGTTAGTGTTCCAGAAAGAATCAGGGAGCACGTCGCTAATCTTCTTGCCCTCAAGGTCCTTTTCGGGAGTCATAAACAGCTTAGCAAGCGCAAGAGAAGACTCTTTATCAAGATTGAACTTCTTGTCTGTGTGAGCGTCTTTGCCGCACTTCTCGGAAGCTCTGCAGAGCGAGTAGTTTGGATCGTGCTTGTTGAGCCAGTAGTACTCATCAAGTACCGAGACACCAGGTGTTTCAATAGATGGAACGTCTCTAAACATATCCCACATGCACTCAAAGTGGTTGTCCATCTCTCGGCCACCGCGCATGTAGAAGCCCTTGCTTACGTCCTTGCGGCCATCGCAGCTACCACCTGCAAGTTCAAGTTTCTCTAGTAGGTGAATCCTGGAACCCTTTACCTGACCATCGCGGACAAGATAAAACGCAGCAGCTAGACCTGCAAGACCTGTTCCAATAATATAGGCTGATTTTTTGTCAGCATCTTTGGGCTTTTCTGGCTTAGCGAACGATTCATACGTTCCAGCAGAGTAATACATAACTTCCTCCTTAGTATTCCGCATCAATTACCTGCGGAAATTAGTAAGTCGCCCTTACCTTGCGTCCACTATAAACTTATAAACTGCTAAAGAAAATGCACAAAAAGAACGATTGGACATATAGGTTATTTTTTGTCGCAATCTACCTGCTAAATTGTTTCAAAAATAGCAATTAATTTGGCTTTTTTCGCAGGTAATGATGTGCTTAACTTGTATCAGTTAGATAAAGCTAACTTTATTCTTTCATAGTATGAAGGGGGTCTTAGTATGGAAGCTGGTCACGAGTTTTTACTCCGCATGGGCAAGACAAGACTGCGCCCCGGAGGTATTGAAGCAACCAATTGGCTACTTAATTCCGTAGAGATTACGCCAGAAACTCAGATTCTTGAGGTGGCTTGCAATATTGGAACTACTACGGTTGAGCTGGTAAAACGTTTCCACTGCCATGTAACCGCAATTGACCTTAATGCAGATGTGCTCCCTAAAACAAAAGAAAATATTGCGAGAAACAATATCGAGGAGTACGTGACAGTGGAACAAGGAGACGCTACAAACCTCTCCTACCCTGATAACAGCTTTGATGTTGTTATTAACGAGGCTATGCTCACTATGCTCTCTGATCAGCAGAAAGAGGCAGCCGTAAAAGAGTACGCACGCGTACTTAAGCCCGGTGGCGTATTGCTTACTCATGACGTTCTTCTGCTCAAAGAAGACGACGAGCTAGTCCATGAGCTCTCAAGAACCATTAACGTCAACGTAAAGCCTCTGACTCTTGTAGGTTGGAAGAACCTCTTTGAGTCGGCGGGTTTCTGCCCAGAAACTAAGAACGGCAAGATGACGCTCATGAATCCGGCGGGACTTATTGCGGACGAAGGCGCTGATGGTGCTCTAAGGGTTATTAGAAATGGCCTTAAGCCTGAGAATACCAAGATGTTTACCAGCATGTTTACGTTCTTCAACGATCACGCTGACGACCTCAACTACATTGCCGTAGTGAGCAGAGAGCCAAGATAGCCATCGTTTCAAGCAAGGCGTCGTCTCAAGATAGCCGTCGTTTCAAGCAAGGTGTCGTCTCAAGATTGACGCACAGTCGCCCAAAACAGACATTGATCGAGCTAGGCTCGGGCTCGATAGCAAAGAAGGAAGCTGGCACCTCCACCAGCTTCCTTCTCTTTTGTGCGTTATGTGCGGAGCTTATTTGGCCTTTGCGCAGGCAGCCATAGCAACGGAGCCAATGTAGTTGACTGGGTTGGTAAAGTTTGGCTGGAACAGAAGGTCGACAGCTGCAAGGTTGTCGATGGTCATACCAGCGGCAATGGCCACGGAGACAACGTTTGCTGCTTGAGCAACATCGTCATGTGTCGAGAAGAACTGTGCACCCTTGATAAGGCGAGTCTCTGGATCCCAGACCAGCGTAGCGGTAACTGGCTCGGTGGTCAGCATGAACTCAGGACGGTAGTTCTCGGTGATGGAAACGGAATCGTATTCGTAGCCACGTACCTTGCCACCCTCAACGGTGAGGCCTGCTGCAGCCATGGAGTAGTTGTAGAGCTGAACTGCACTGGAAGCCTGAGTACCTGCATAAGCAGCGGTTGGCTCAAGCATGTTAGGACCAACGTGCAGGCCCTGGCGGACAGCATTGGTTGCCAGAGGAATGTAGTCCTCTTTACCAGTGACGTTGAAGATGATGGAAGCAGAGTCACCAGCTGCGAAGACGCCAGGTTCGCTGGTGCGCATGTACTCGTCAACCTTGATAGCGCCGTTAGGAAGCATATCAAGCTGACCGTTAAAGAGGTCAGTACGAGGCAGGAAGCCAATGCCCAGAATTGCGTAATCTGCGGTGTAGGAGCCCTTATCGGTAACAACGGTAACGGAATCGCCATTGTCCTCAAAGCTCATGACCTTCTCGCCAAGTGCAAGGGTGACGCCGTGCTCTTTGTATGCAGCCTCAACCTGGTCGGTGATTGCCTTGTCAAAGTTCTTTGCAAGAACGCGAGGAAGCATGTCAATGAGCGTGACTGCCTTCTGGCGCTCGGAGAGCTGCTCTGCAAGCTCGGCACCAATGTAGCCAGCACCAATGACAATAGCGGACTTGGACTCTGCCATGGTGTCGTGAATACGACGGCCATCAGCCCAGTTCTTGCACTGAAGAACGCGAGGTCCGTCGATGCCAGGCAGTGGAGGAACAATTGGCTTAGAGCCGGTAGTGACTACGAGGTAGTCGAAGTCGTCCTCAAAGGTCTCGCCCGTCTTGAGATCCTCCCAAGCAACGTGCTTGGTCTTAACATCTGCGGAAGTGACGTTGGTGGTCATGTGAACGTGAGCGCCAGCCTCTGCAAGGGCTTCTGGAGAGCTGTAGAACATCTTGTTTGGATCGCTTACGTGGTCACCTACCCAAAGAGCAATGCCGCAAGACAGGAAGGAAACCGTGTCATTGCGCTCAAAGACGTGGACCTCCCAATCTGGGTGTGCACCCAGGATTGAAGAAGTGGCAAAAACGCCTGCGTGGGTACAACCGATAACTGCAACTTTAGCCATAGAAACCCCTCTGTTAAATGCTACTAATGACTAACATTAATTGTTACTTTGACAGTGGCATTATGCCACATTCTGTTATCGAGAAGAGCGTCATTCTTGAACGTTCTTTAATAAATCGAATATTTGGGGTTCGTGAAGCAATTTGGCTAAAGATCTTTACACAGTGACGAGAAAAACTTACTGTTTGTACAGGTTAATTGTGAGGAGACCGGATGTTTGATCAGATCATTACAGAATGTAAGGTCTTTAATCCAACTCTTGAAAGAGCTTTTAAAGTTGCCCCCAAAAAATTTGTCTCCGCATACCAATGGTTTATTGAAAAACAAGGCGAAAAGACATCAGTTTTGCCTCATAATGTGCCAGATAAAATGGGATTTACCGACTTCAACATTAGCGGTCAATCTGGAATTTTCAGCCCTTCAGATGGCGACATACATTACAAAAATAAGCAATATGCAATATCAGTACACACCAGTAAGCCAGGCAAAAACCCACAATATAAAGATCGTCCTCCCATAGACTTAGAGGACGGAACATGGCTATTTGAATATTCTGCATATCGCGAGAAAGAAAGCTGCACTGTTAGTTACAACACTTACTTATTAAATTGTCTTAATGATGGCCTGCCTGTTGGTGTAATTGATTGGGATAATAAAAATAAAAAATATGTAATTAGAGGATTGGCATTTGTTGAGC
>OGYG01001055.1_pt1 | contig 20824 bp, 20 predicted proteins | sample 1576481 | NCBI WGS metagenome assembly OGYG01 (sample SAMEA3541497, study PRJEB24748) | human gut metagenome | biome: human gut; feature: human-associated habitat; material: faeces | place: China | collected 2012 | reverse complement strand
AAGAGATAACAAATCCCTTGGACAGTTCCGTCTGGATGGAATCCCGCCAGCACGTCGTGGTGTTCCACAGATCGAGGTAACATTTGATATCGATGCCAACGGTATTGTAAATGTTTCTGCAAAAGATTTAGGAACAGGAAAAGAGCAGCACATCACAATTACATCCGGATCTAACATGTCCGATGATGAGATCGATAAGGCTGTAAAAGAAGCAGCTGAGTTCGAAGCACAGGATAAGAAGAGAAAAGAAGCGATCGATGCAAGAAACGATGCAGATTCCTTCGTATTCCAGACACAGCAGGCATTGGATCAGGTTGGAGCAAACCTTGATGCAAATGATAAAGCTGAAGTAGAAGCTGACTTAAATGCAGTAAAATCTTTCCTGGACGCACATCAGAATGCAGAAGAGATGACAGACGCAGATGTTGCTGAATTAAAAGCAGCTCAGGAGAAACTGACACAGAGTGCACAGAAAGTATTTGCTAAGATGTATGAGCAGACACAGGCAGCACAGGGTGCCCAGGGAGCAGGTCCTGATATGGGAAACATGGGCGGCGCACAGACGAACAATGCCGGCGCAGCAGATGATGATGTTGTAGACGCTGATTTCAAAGAGGTCTAAAATATAATCAGCATATAAAAAAGGGTTTCCGGTTTTCCGGAAACCCTATATGCGGTAGAAGAGGAAAATATTTGAAGATTTTTGAAAACCGGAAATTGAATCATGCTTTAGACAGATAGCCGGTATGATAAATTTGTACATGATAACAAGGAGTTAAGCGTTATGGCAGAGAAAAGAGATTATTATGAAGTCCTTGGCGTTCCGAAGAATGCGAGTGACGCTGATATAAAAAAGGCATTCCGTACTCTTGCCAAGAAGTACCATCCGGATATGCATCCGGGTGATAAAGAATGTGAAGAAAAGTTCAAGGAAGCACAGGAAGCTTATGCAGTATTGAGTGATGCAGAAAAGCGTAAACAGTATGATCAGTTTGGTCATGCAGCATTCGATGGTACAGGCGGCGGTGCTGGCGGATTTGATTTTTCAGGCATGGATATGGGAGATATCTTTGGAGATATTTTCGGCGACTTCTTCGGTGGCGGTGGCGCCAGAAGAAGAGGCAATGATGGACCGATGAAAGGTGCGAATCTCCGTACTAGTGTAAGAATCACATTTGAAGAGGCTGTTTTTGGATGTGAGAAAGAAATTGAAATGGTTCTGAAGGATGAGTGTGCGACCTGCCATGGTACAGGTGCCAAACCGGGAACAAACCCGGAAACATGTACCAAGTGCGGTGGTAAAGGAAAAGTTGTGTTTACACAGCAGTCTTTCTTTGGAACGGTGCAGAATGTCCAGACCTGTCCGGATTGTAATGGTACCGGTAAAGTAGTCAAAGACAAATGTCCGGATTGCCGTGGTACCGGATATATTGCAAGAAAGAGAAAAACCCAGGTACCGATTCCGGCCGGTATCGACAATGGACAGAGTGTCCGTATCCGTGAAAAAGGAGAGCCGGGTGTCAACGGTGGTCCAAGAGGAGATTTATTAGTAGAAGTAGTTGTATCCAGACATCCAATCTTCCAGCGTCAGGATATGAATATTTATTCCACAGCTCCGGTTACGTTTGCGCAGGCTGCATTGGGCGGTGAGATCCGTATCAATACCGTTGACGGAGATGTGCTTTACGAAGTAAAACCAGGTACACAGACCGACACCAAGATCCGTCTGAAAGGAAAGGGAGTTCCATCCCTGAGAAATAAAGGGGTTCGTGGTGACCAGTATGTAACTCTGGTTGTCCAGACACCGACAGGTCTTAATAATGAGGCGAAAGAGGCGTTACGTCATTTTGATGAACTGACAGGTGCGTCCTTAAACCGAAGCAACGCCGGTGGTAACGGCGCCCAGGAAAAGGGTAAGAAGAAAAAGGGATTCATGGATAAATTAAAAGAATCTTTTGATGATATCTAAAACAGATTCTAAAGATTAAATGGATCATTTTAGTAAAATGAACAGATAATAGAAACCCGGTGTAAGATCTCTGCTGAGAGATTACACCGGGTTTGTTATTATGACAATAGAAAATACAATGTCTGTTTTGAAAACTCTATTCCGGATACACCAGATGTTTTTCATCAATATGATAGAGCGTGTTTTCAAGATAGCGGTTGGCAAGATAATTTGCCATACCAAGGTTCATATCCAGATAATTGCCACAGTCTTTTGGACTTGCGCCAGGAACATCGCCCTTAAAATCGCGGATAAACTCAAACATTTCGATCATCAGACCAACAATGTCCTTTGATTCATAATCACCTGCGAGAAGCAGATAAAATCCGGTGCGGCATCCCATCGGACCAAAATAAATAGTTTTGGAACCGTAAACAGCATGGTTTCTTAAAAATGTTGCTGCAAGGTGTTCAATCGTATGCATCTCGGCGGTATTCATGACAGGCTCATCGTTTGGGGAAGTCATGCGCAGATCAAATGTGGTGATCACTTCTGCTCCGACGGTATCTTTGCGGGATACATAAACGCCGGGTTCTAATTTGATATGGTCTATTGTAAAGCTTGCAATTTTTTCCATAGATAAAATCTCCTTTGTGTTTTCTAAAACAAACTTTAATGTAATTTTGCGGGACAGTCAAGGAAAAAAGCCACAATGTTACATAATAATATAAGAAAAAAAGCAGTTCCCTGATAAATCGGAAAGGGAATCTTAACAATTGAGTCCAAAATACTTGTATTTCAATGAAAAATAATGTATATTTATGCAGACAATCAGAAAAAAAGAGGAGCGGATATTTATGATGAAGAAAAAAAGTAAAAAACTGCTGCTTTGGCTTTTCGTTCTGACATTTGTGCTGACAGGAATTGCTGGATGCGGCACAAAGCAGAAGGATGATCAGGAAGCAGCATCCACGGAAACAGCCGGTGCGATCAGCGGTGTGGATGATATCGTTGGAAAAAAGATTGGTGTCCAGCTTGGAACAACCGGTGATATTTATGTTTCCGATTATGAAAATGACGGATCAGGAACAACGGTGGAGCGTTACAACAAGGGCGCAGATGCAGTCCAGGCATTAAAGCAGGGAAAGATTGACTGTGTTGTGATTGATGAACAGCCGGCGCTCGCATTTGTGGAGGAGAATCCGGGACTTAAAATTCTCGATGAAGAATTTACGCTGGAAGAATATGCGATCGTTATCGCAAAGGGAAATGATGATCTGCTGGAAAAGGTCAATACGGCATTAGAGGAATTAAGAAGCGAGGGAACGCTTGACCGGATTACAAAAAATTATATTGGAACAGATGCAGAAAAAGGAAATTATCCATACGAACCACAGGATGTGTCCCGGGGGAATGGAACACTGACGATGGGAACAAATGCTGAGTTCCCGCCATATGAGTATTATGAGAATAATGAAATCGTCGGTATTGATGTGGATATCATGCAGTCGATCGCAGATAAGCTCGGTATGGAATTGAAGATTGAAGATATGGCATTTGATTCTATTATCCCGGCTGTGTCTACGGGAAAGATAGATGTGGGCGCTGCAGGATTTACCGTGACAGAAGAACGAAAGAAGAATGTCAACTTTACAGATACATATGCAACTTCCAAGCAGGTGATCATTGTACGTGATGGGAATGCAGTGACAGCAAAGAGTTCGTTTGGCGAAAAATTTTACCAGAACTTTATTCAGGATAACCGCTATGCATATATGTTAAAAGGTCTTGGCAATACATTGATCATTACAATTTTTGCGGTGATGATCGGTATTGTCTTAGGATTTTTAATTGCCATTGTCAGAACCAGCCATGACAGAAATGGCGGGCTTGGCATTCTGAATGCAGTCTGTAAAGCATATTTGACGATCATCCGCGGCACACCGGTCATGATCCAGTTATTGATTATCTATTATGTTATTTTCCAGAGTATTAACACGGGAAAAATCGTGGTAGCAGTGATCGCATTTGGTTTGAACTCAGCTGCTTATGTGGCAGAGATCGTGCGTTCCGGAATTATGGCAGTGGATATCGGACAGTTTGAAGCAGGACGAAGCTTAGGCCTTAATTACAGACAGACGATGACCACCATCATCCTGCCACAGGCAGTAAAGAATATTCTCCCTGCACTGTGTAACGAGTTTATCAGTTTATTGAAAGAGACGTCCATCAGTGGTTACATCGGTCTGATGGATCTGACAAAAGGTGGAGACATTATCCGAAGCGTTACGTATGAGGCATTTATGCCGTTGATCGCAGTTGCTGTCATTTATCTTCTGATGGTAGTCGGACTTAGCAAAGCTGTCGGTGTCTTAGAAAGGAAGTTGAGAAACAATGAGCGATAATACAAATACAACCAATTCTGCAGAGGTGATCTTAGAGATTCAGGATCTCTGCAAATCTTTTGGGGATCATGAAGTATTAAAAGGAATCTCCACGACCATCAGAAAAGGGGATGTCCTTGCATTGATCGGACTTTCCGGCTGTGGAAAATCGACATTTCTGCGATCCTTAAACCTATTGGAGATCCCAACGAGCGGACACGTTCTGTTTGAGGGGACGGATATGACGGATAAGTCGGTGGATATTAACCATGTACGGGAAAAAATCGGAATGGTGTTCCAGCAGTTTAATCTGTTTCCAAACATGACTATTAAGGAAAACATTATGCTTGCCCCGGTAAAACTCAACAAAATGACCAGGGAAGAGGCAGAGAAAAAAGCGATGGAACTTTTGAAAAGAATCGGTCTGTCTGATAAGGCGGATGCCTATCCAAGCCAGCTTTCAGGTGGACAGAAACAGAGAATTGCCATTGTCCGTTCGCTTGCCATGAACCCGGATATTATTTTGTTTGATGAGCCGACTTCGGCATTAGACCCTGAGATGGTCGGCGAGGTTTTAAGCGTTATGAAAGAACTTGCAGAGGACGGCATGACCATGGTGGTTGTAACACATGAGATGGGATTTGCAAGAGAGGTTGCAAACCGTGTCATGTTTATCAATGACGGTGTCATTCAGGAAGAAAACACACCGCAGGAGATCTTTGAACATCCACAGAGTCCAAGATTGCAGGAATTTTTATCAAAAGTATTATGATCATGAAAGAAAAAGGCTGTGCGGCAGCCTTTTTTCTTTTGCTTTATTTCTGGTGTATAATTCGCTATAATCGATATAGAATCTGAGACACAGGTACGGAAACGATAAAAAACGATGGAACATCAGACAGGGAGAAAACGATGGGGAAAAAGGAATGGAAGAAGATCAGACATGGAATCATCATTTTTGTGATGGCATTTTTCAGTGCAATACCATTTGTGGTATATGGAAAAAATATTGATTCCCAAGAAACAATCCGTATTGGATATATTGATTATGGCGGGTTTATCGATCTGGACGAAAATGGGGAGTATACAGGATATGGCGTGGAATTGCTGGATAAGATCGCTGAGTATACCGGATGGAAGTACGAATATGTGTATGACACATGGGACAATGTCCTGAAAAAACTGGAGTCAGGTGAGATTGATATGATCTGTCAGGCGCAGAGAACACCGGAACGTGAGGAGAGATTCCTGCTTTCGAAGTACTGGGCGGGAACAGAAGCCTGTGTTCTTTATGCAAGAATGGATGATGACAGGTATTATTACAATGATTTTGAGGCTTTTAACGGCATCCGGGTGGCAGGACTGAAGGAAAGTTTTCAGAATGATGATCTGAAAGAATATGCTCAAAAGAATGATTTTTCGCTTGAGTTGAAAGAATATAACACTTTGTGTGCTACCAAACGTCAGAATGTTTTCAGGCATTGGAGGAAGGTGCTGTGAATGCAGTCGTACAGGGATCGCTTGTCGGGATGGACGATTATAAGATTATCTGCCGGTTTGGAGCACAGCCATTTTATCTGATGGCAGGAAAGCAGAAGCAAAAGGTAATGGAGGATGCCGATTATGCGCTTGGAGAGATCACAGCGGATTATCCGACATTTTTAAGTGAACTGTACCAGAAGTATTATGGAGATACTTCTGCCATGGGGCTTGCATTTACAAGAGAAGAAATTGAATACATTCGGGCACAAAAACAGGTGAATATAGCGTTTATCAATAACAGACCACCGTTTTCAATGGAAAATGACGACGGAGAAATCGAAGGGATCATTGTTGATCTTGTGAGTCGGATCCGGGAGAGCAGCGGCCTGAATCTGCAGTACACGATGCTGGAAAGTGGTCAGCGTGTGATAGATTATCTTGAAAAACATCCGGCAGATCTGGTGGCCGGTGTCGTAGTCGAAAATCCTGCATTCACAAAATCTGATTATCTGGTATCAGATGTCATATATACAGGGGAAGTGGCGCTTGTCTGCAGGCAGGGGATGAACTATACACCCGGAGATGCAGAGAATAAGTATATTCTTGCAATCACGAAGAGTTATGCGGCACTGGAAAATTATATCCAGGCAAATTATCCGGAGTTTGAGATTGTAAAATGCACTACGACAGAGGAATGTATGGAACTTCTGAACAGCGGAGAGTGCGACTTTATGGCACAGAATGTCAACGTGGTGACACCGCTGCTGCAGAAACCGCGGTATGAGGGATTGACGGTACTGCCTAACCTGTCTAAGGAAGAACCGATGGGGATTGTTGGAAAAAACAGTGATGAAAATAAAATCCTGATGAGCATTATCAATAAATGCATTACGCAGATTCCCTCTCAGGAAGTATCCCAGATCACGATCAGCCATACAGTGGAGAATGGGTATCAGCTTACCTGGACAGATGTGCTGTATAAGTTCCGCTATCCGCTTATTGTCATCTTTATTTTGCTGGTGGCGAGTATTCTGTTTATGATTTTCTGGCAGGAGGCGAGACGAAAAAGCTATTTAAAGATTGCGGAGAAGAATGAACAGCTTTTAGAAGCAGTCGATCAGGCAAACCGGGCAAATCAGGCAAAGAGTGATTTCCTTGCAAGGATGAGCCACGAGATACGGACACCGATGAATGCAATCGTAGGACTGACGGAGATCGCAAAGCACTATGAGGAAGATCCGAAGAAGATAGAGGACTATCTCGATAAAATTGATGTGTCGTCCAAGGTGCTGTTAAATATTATCAATGATATTTTAGATATGTCGTCTATCGAGAATAAGAAGATGAAAATTGCAAAGGAACCGTTTGATCTTCATGAGATCTTAATGTCCGTCTGCACGATTTATGAACCGCAGTGCAAGCAGAAAGGGATAGCGTTTGAGGTACAGGACGAAGAGGTGACGCATACACATCTGATCGGGGATGGACTTCGTGTGAACCAGATTTTGCTGAATCTGGTTTCCAATGCTTACAAATTCACGTCGTCCGGTGGGAAAATCACGATCAAAGTGAAGGAACTCTATGTGAAGGAGGAGAAAGCATACTTTAATTTCCTTGTGGAAGATACCGGGGAGGGCATGTCGGAGGAGATGCAGACGCGGCTGTTCCAGCCGTTCGAGCAGGAGAGTGCGACAACTGCGCAGAAACACGGAGGAAGCGGACTGGGGCTGTCCATTGCAAAAAATTTCGTGGAACTGATGTCAGGCTCCATTTCCGTGAAATCGAAAAAAGGAGAGGGAACGACATTTGTTGTGTCTATTCCATTTGAATTCGAACAGGCTGCAGAACCGGAAATAACGGAGCGGCCGGTGGAAAACGATTTGTCCGTGGTACAGGAAGAACAGGCGGTATATGATTTTGCCGGGAAAAAAGTATTGCTTGCGGAAGACACCGCATTTAATGAAGAGGTGGCAACAGAACTGCTTGCAATGGTACATATGGATGTGGATTGTGCACATAACGGCAAGGAAGCCGTCGAGTTGTTTGAGAAGGCAAAGCCAGGTACTTACATGGCAATTCTTATGGATATTCACATGCCGGTGATGAATGGTTATGAAGCGGCACGCACAATCCGGAAGTCAGAGAGAGAGGATGCCGGAACGATCGCAATTTATGCCATGACTGCAAATTCTTTTGAGGAGGATGTCAGTGCAGCCTTAAATGCGGGAATGAACGGACATATTGCAAAACCGATCGATGCGCAGATCTTATATGAAGTTTTGGACAAGCTTGCAAAAAAACAGCAGTAAAAGGAATTGTTTGCAACCTGAATGGCTTTGTGGTAGTATATCTAATGGCTTTTTATGATCTGAACGGAAAATAAGCAAAAAGGAGCATATATAAAACATGAAATGGAATAAATATACCATTGAGACAACGACTGCGGCAGAAGATTACTTAAGCTCTGCACTTATGGATCTTGGCATTGAAGGTGTGCAGATTGAGGATAATGTGCCGCTGACAAAAGAAGATCAGGCAGAGATGTTCATTGATTTTCTGCCGGAACTTCCACCGGATGAGGGGATCAGCTATGTCAGTTTTTATCTGGAAGACAACGGACAGGATGACACTGAACTGTTAAAACAGGTCAAGACAACCATCGAGGAGATGCGGAATGTGGTAGATATGGGAACCGGAAAGATCACATCCGACCAGACAGAGGATCTTGACTGGATCAACAACTGGAAGAAGTTTTTCAGCTCTTTCTATATTGAAGATATCCTGATCAAACCAACATGGGAAGAACTGAAGGAAGAAGACAGGGACAAGTTTTTGATCGAGATCGATCCGGGTGTCTCTTTTGGAACAGGCAAGCATGAGACGACACAGCTCTGCATCCGGCAGTTACTGAAATATATTCGTGGAAATGAAACATATACGCCGCAGGTAAAGACACCAAAGGTTCTTGATGTTGGCTGCGGAAGCGGTATTTTATCGATCGTGGCACTGAAATTAGGGGCATCAGAGGTAGTCGGAACAGACCTTGACCCGGACTGCATGACTTCCACACACGACAATATGGAAGTAAATCATCTCGATCAGAAACTGGGAACATTTTATGTTGGAAATCTGATCGATGATACAGAACTTCAGGAAAAAGCCGGAACGGAAGAATTTGATATCGTTGTTGCCAACATCCTGGCAGACGTGATCATTCCAATGGCACCGGTGATCCCGGCGCGTTTAAAAAAAGGTGGATATTTTATCACATCAGGAATCATCGATTTTAAAGAGAATGATGTGAAAGAGGCAATTGAGAAAGCCGGTCTGGAAGTTGTAGAGATCAATCATCAGGGCGAATGGGTGAACATTACAGCAAGAAAGAATTAGGAAAAGACATGTATCAGTTTTTTATAGAAGATGAAAATGCAGCAGAAGATTTTGTGACAATTGAAGGCAGCGATGTCAACCATATTAAAAATGTGCTGCGGATGAAACCGGGAGAGAAAATCCGTGTGTGCACCAGAAACGGACAAAACTATTTTTGCAGTATATCTGATATTACAGAAAGCTTTGTTCGTGCGGATATTCTGGAAAAAGAGGCGGAAAGCACAGAACTGCCATGCAGGATTTATCTGTTTCAGGGGCTTCCGAAGAATGACAAGATGGAATGGATCATTCAGAAAACTGTGGAACTTGGCGTTTATGAGGTCATACCGGTTGCCATGAAAAACTGTGTGGTAAAGTTAGATGACAAAAAGGCAAAATCAAAGGTGACGCGCTGGCAGGCGATCGCAGAGAGCGCAGCAAAACAGTCAAAGAGAAGTCTGATCCCGGAAGTGAAGATGCCGATGTCGTACAAAGAAGCTGTGGCATATGCCAAGAAACTGGATGTGAAACTGGTTCCCTATGAAAACGAGCATGGAATGGCAGGGACGAAGGCTGCAATGGAACAGATAAAAAAAGGCGAAAGTATCGCAGTGTTTATCGGACCGGAGGGCGGATTTGCGCCGGAAGAGATTGAAATGGTCAGAGATGAAATGCAGCTGATCTCACTTGGCAGACGGATCCTTAGAACAGAGACGGCAGGAATCGCAGCCCTTGCGATTTTGGGATATCAGTTAGAGAGTCAGACCGATGGCAGGGATGAGTAGAAGTGTGATGCTGCATAGATAAAGAAGGATAATTATGGAAACAAATTTGACAGAAGTTTATTTGGATAATTCTGCAACGACCCGTTGCAGTGAACGTGCAAAAGATTTGATGGTGAAAGTTCTGATGGAAGATTACGGAAATCCATCCTCACTTCATATGAAAGGTGTGGAAGCAGAGAACTATATCAAAGAGGCTAAGAAAAAGATCGCAAAGACGTTAAAGGTGGATGAGAAAGAAATCCTTTTCACATCCGGAGGAACGGAATCAAACAATACTGCACTGATCGGAGCAGCACTGGCAAATAAAAGAGCCGGAAATCATATTATCACGACATCAATAGAGCATGCGTCTGTTTCAGCAGTTACAGGATATTTAGAGGAACTTGGCTTTCGAGTGACATATCTGAAAGTGGATGCAGATGGTATCATTTCACTCGACGAACTGCGGGAGGCGGTATGTGAGGACACGATCCTCGTCTCTATGATGATGGTCAACAATGAGATCGGAGCAGTGGAACCAATCGAAGAAGCAATCAAGGTGATCAAAGAAAAAAATCCGAATACATTGGTACATGTGGATGCGATCCAGGCATATGGAAAGTACCGTATTTTTCCGAAAAAACTGGGGATTGATATGCTTTCTGTCAGCGGACATAAAATCCATGCGCCGAAAGGAACAGGATTTCTGTTCATCAAAGATAAGACGAAGGTAAAACCGCTGATTTACGGTGGCGGGCAGCAGAAGGGCATGCGCTCCGGAACCGAGAACGTACCGGGTGTTGCTGCGTTAGGTGAGGCTGCCGAAGAGATTTATGAAAACTTTGAGGAAAAAATTGACCACCTTTATCAGATCAAACAGCGTTTTGTGGAAGGCGTTTTAAAAATAGAAGGTGTGTCTGTCAACGGAAAGACAGGACGTGATTCCGCCCCACAGATCGTCAGTGTGAGTATTGACGGCGTGCGCAGTGAGGTTATGCTCCACACATTAGAGGACAGAAAGATTTATGTGTCAGCGGGAAGCGCATGTTCCTCGAACAAACCATCCGTGAGCCATACATTGACAAACATCGGACTTAAGGGCAGTCTGCTGGATTCAACGATCCGGTTCAGCTTTTCTGTGCATACCACAGAGGAAGAGATCGATTATGCCTTGGAAGTCATGAACGAGGTTGTGCCAAAGCTCCGCCGTTATACGAGAAAGTAGTCCGGCAATTGCGAAACTCATGAAAGTGTAAAATGAATTGTGGAAAAGTAACAAAAGACATGAAAAAGGAGAAAATATGTATAAATCATTTTTGATCAAATATGCGGAGATCGCGATCAAAGGAAAAAACAGATATTTATTTGAAGATGCATTGGTAAGCCAGATCAACCATGCATTGAAAAAGGCAGAAGGAGAATTTCTTGTCCGGAAAGAGCAGGGAAGAATTTATGTCGATACGTTGAGCGACTATGATTATGATGAGGTTGTGGAAGCATTAAAATGTGTGTTTGGTATCGTCGGGATCTGCCCGGTTGTATTGTTGGAAGACGAAGGATTTGACAAACTTGCAGAGGAAGTCATTGCATACATTGATAAGGTGTACCCGGACAAACATTTTACATTTAAAGTAAATGCCCGCCGCGCAAGAAAGAATTATCCGATGGAGTCCATGGAGATCAATGCAGCCATGGGCCAGAAGATTTTAGATGCTTACCCGGAGACAAAAGTAGATGTGCATCATCCACAGGTGGTATTTAATATTGAGATCCGTGCAAAAATTAACGTATACTCAACGATTATTCCGGGACCGGGTGGAATGCCGGTCGGAACGAACGGCAAAGCAATGCTGCTTTTATCCGGCGGGATCGACAGTCCGGTGGCTGGATATATGATCGCAAAACGCGGTGTTACGATCGATGCTACTTATTTCCATGCGCCGCCATATACTTCAGAGCGTGCAAAACAAAAAGTCGTTGACCTTGCAAAAATTGTTGCAAAATATTCAGGACCGATCAATCTGCACGTTGTGAACTTTACGGATATCCAGCTTTATATCTACGAGCAGTGTCCGCATGAGGAATTGACGATCATCATGCGCCGTTACATGATGAAACTTGCAGAGCATTTTGCAAAAGAGAATAAATGTCTCGGTCTTATCACCGGAGAGAGTATCGGACAGGTGGCAAGCCAGACGATGCAGTCCCTTGCAGCAACGAATGAGGTATGTACGATGCCGGTCTATCGTCCGCTCATTGGATTTGACAAGCAGGAGATCGTCACGATCTCTGAAAAAATCGATGCATATGAGACATCCATTCTTCCATACGAAGACTGCTGTACCATTTTTGTGGCAAAACATCCGGTGACAAAACCGAACTTAAATGTGATCCATAATGATGAGAGAAAGTTAAGCGAAAAGATTGATGCATTAATGCAGGAAGCCATTGATACGGTAGAAGTGATCCACATTGAGGGATAAAACAAAAAAGCAGGCAGTATCAGAAAAAGGAACTGTCTGCTGCAAAAAGAAAAAGCCACAGAACGTATCTTCTGTGGCTCAAATCTTCGGAAATGATTAAACTAAATATGGTTTTAATACTTCCATGATTTCATCCATATTGCTTTCAGCATGAATTGCTAAATCAATTGGTTTGGATAAATCTAAACTGAAAATACCCATAATGGATTTTGCATCGATCACATATCTTCCGGAGATTAAATCGAAATCAAATTCGAACTGGGTGATTGCATTAACAAAAGATTTTACTTTGTCAATGGAGTTTAAAGAAATCTGTACTGTTTTCATGATAAAAAACCTCCTTAATTAACTATCAAAGTTAACTTTATAGTAATGGTTTTTTATGGAAAAGTCAACACAAAATAGGAGTATCGAATGAAAATAAATAAGAAAGCCGCACTGCACAATTTGGGATGCAAGGTAAATGCATATGAAACAGAGGCAATGCAGCAGATATTAGAAAATGCAGGTTATGAGATTGTCCCATTCACAGAATATGCGGATGTCTATGTGGTCAATACCTGTTCCGTTACCAATATGGCAGACCGCAAGTCAAGACAGATGCTGCATAAGGCGAAAAAGATGAACCCGGATGCAATCGTTGTAGGCGCCGGATGTTATGTGCAGACAAAAGAGGCAGAGGCACTGCTTGATGATACGGTGGATATCGTGATCGGAAATAACAAAAAACATGAATTGCTTGCCATGCTCGAAGCATATGAAAATGACCACGGAAAGTGTGGGAATGTGATCGATATCAATCATGAGAAGCAGGAATATGAGGAAATGTTCTTAGAGCGCACCGCAGAGCACACCAGAGCTTTTATCAAGGTGCAGGACGGATGCAACCAGTTCTGCAGCTACTGTATCATTCCTTTTGCAAGAGGAAGAGTGCGGAGCAGAAATTCTGAAGATGTGATCCGGGAAGTGAAACGCCTTGCGGAACATGGATTCAGGGAGATCGTCCTCACGGGGATCCACTTGAGTTCCTACGGTGTGGATACCGGTGACAATCTGCTTCATCTGATCCGGGAAGTGCATAATGTCGATGGGATTGAGCGGATAAGGCTTGGAAGCTTAGAACCGAGAATTGTGACGGATGGATTTGCGGCGGCACTTGCAGGACTGCCAAAGATCTGTCCGCATTTCCATCTTTCCTTACAGAGCGGATGCGATGCCACACTGCAGCGCATGAACCGCAGATATGATACAAGGGAATATGAAGAGGGATGTCAGATCCTGAGAAAATATTTTGACCATCCTGCCATCACGACAGATGTGATCGTAGGTTTTCCGGGAGAGACAGAGGAAGAATTTGCGGTTACAAAAGAATATTTAAAACGTATCCATTTTTATGAAATGCATATCTTCCAATATTCTAAGAGAGAAGGAACAAAGGCAGCTGTGATGGAACATCAGGTTCCGGAACCGGTGAAAAAAGAGCGGAGCAATATCCTTCTGGCGTTAGAGAAGAAAATGTCTGAAGAATTCCGGGAATACTATGTCGGAAAACAGGTGACAGCTCTGATGGAAGAGGCTTATGAATTTGAAGGTGAAACATATTTTACCGGATACACAAAAGAGTATGTAAAGATCGCTGTGAAGTCGGCAGCTGACCTTTCGAATCAGTTTGTGAAAGGAACGATCCGGGGCAGATTGACAGATGATATCTATCTTATGGTTGAATTTTAGGACAAACTATATTAGAATAAGCTAGAGGATTACTGTAATTATGAAGGCACTGAATAATTACGGATTACTTTCTTACCATAGAGTAAAGAAGAGTATAAGGGCGTGACAAATATGCAGAACATCAATAATACGCAATATTTCAGAGTGGAGAAGGAGCCGGAACTGCAGGTAAAGGATGTACTTGCAATTGTGTATCGTGCACTGAGCGAGAAGGGATACAATCCACTGAATCAGATTGTTGGATATATTATGTCAGGTGATCCTACTTATATCACCAGTCATAATAATGCAAGAAGTCTGATCATGAAAGTAGAGCGTGACGAATTAGTAGAAGAAGTATTGAAAGCATATATTAAGAATAATCATTGGAATTAAGGTACTTAAGAAGAATTGGATAAGTACAGATTAATATATGCCTTACAGGAAAAGTCTGTCCGGGTGAAGGGCAGAGGCATGGAGATTTTGAATGAGAATATTAGGTTTAGACTATGGCTCAAAGACTGTCGGTGTGGCAGTCAGCGATGAGCTTTTATTTACTGCGCAGGGACTGGAAATCGTCAGAAGACAGTCCCCTAATAAACTGCGCCAGTCTCTGGCAAGAATTGAGGAAATTATCAAAGAATATAACGTAGAGCGCATCGTTTTGGGTTATCCTAAGAACATGAATAATACAGAGGGTGAGCGCTGCGAAAAAACAAAAGAATTCAAAGAAATGCTGGAGCGTCGTACCGGACTTAATGTGATTCTGTGGGATGAGAGGCTGACGACCGTATCAGCAGATAAGCATATGATGGAATCAGGAATCCGCAGGGAAGACCGCAAAAAGTTTGTGGACGAGATTGCGGCTGTTTTTATCCTGCAGGGCTATCTTGACTATCTTGCAATGCATCCGGAAGAAAAATAAGGTCCATAGAAAGTAATCCCAATGACGACAGCAGACCAGAAAAATATAAGAAAGGAAGAAAGATGGAAAAAGTTATTTTTACAGATCCGGACACAAAAGAGAAAATTGAATTTTATGTGTTGGAAGAGACACAGATCAATGGAAAAAAATTTCTTTTTGTAACAGAAGAAGAGGATGGAGACAGTGAAGCATATATTTTAAAAGAGATTGCAGATGAAAATGATGATGTTGTCTACGAGATGGTGGAAGATGACAACGAACTTGCAGCTCTTGGTAAAGTGTTTGCGGAATTAATTGACGATGCAGATATTGAATATTAGTAAATTAAGAAATGGAATTGGAATTTTGAAGAAACAGGAAAATATAACAGAAAATCTTACTGCGGAAGAGAATCGTAAAGAGATCACAGAGACAATAGAAAATGCTGCGGCAGAGAAGAAACCTGCACGCAGACCGGCACGAAAGAATGCAACAGCCACAAAGAAGAAAACAGACGAGGCAGCAGGGAAAGAAGAAAAAGGCGGAAAGGCTGAAAAGAAAGCCAGAGCAGAGAAGAAAACAAAAAGTGCGTCTGCAGAGACTGTAAAAGTGAAAAAGAGCGGAAAAAATAAAGATGGAGGAAAAGACTTGAAACAGAATGAACATTCCTCAAAACTTAAGATCATTCCACTTGGCGGATTAGAGCAGATCGGAATGAATATTACAGCTTTTGAGTATGAGGACAGTATTATTGTTGTGGATTGCGGATTGTCATTCCCGGAAGACGACATGTATGGAATCGATCTTGTAATCCCGGATATTACCTATTTGAAAGACAACATTGATAAAGTAAAGGGATTCTTTATCACACATGGTCATGAGGATCATATCGGTGCGATCCCTTATGTATTAAAAGAGGTAAATGCACCGATTTATGCAACAAAACTTACCAATGGTATTATCGAACACAAATTAAAAGAGCACAATATGCTCACAAAAGTAAAACGTAAAGTTGTAAAATACGGACAGCATATCAACCTTGGTTGTTTCCGTGTGGAATTTATCAAGACAAACCACAGTATTCAGGATGCCGCAGCACTTGCTATTTATTCACCGGCAGGAATTGTTGTGCATACCGGAGACTTTAAAGTAGATTACACACCGGTATTTGGAGATGCGATCGATCTTCAGAGATTTGGTGAGATCGGTAAAAAAGGAGTTCTTGCATTAATGTGCGACAGTACAAATGCAGAGAGACCGGGATTTACCATGTCAGAGAAGACTGTTGGCAGAACGATCGATGCCATTTTTGATGATAATAAGAATTCAAGGATCATTATTGCAACTTTTGCATCGAATGTAGACCGTGTGCAGCAGATCATCAATGCAGCGTATAAGAATGGAAGAAAAGTGATCGTGGAAGGCCGTAGTATGGTAAATATTATCGGCACTGCAAGCGAACTTGGATATATTAATATCCCGGATAACACACTGATCGATATTGAACAGTTAAAAAATTATCCGGATGAACAGACTGTCATTATTACAACCGGAAGTCAGGGAGAGTCCATGGCGGCACTGTCGAGAATGGCATCCGGCATTCACCGCAAAGTGACGATCAAGCCAAATGATACGATCGTGTTAAGTTCCAACCCAATCCCTGGAAATGAGAAGGCAGTTTCCAATATTATCAATGAACTGTCCATGAAAGGTGCAAAGGTTATTTTCCAGGATGTACATGTATCCGGTCATGCGTGTCAGGAGGAGATTAAGTTGATCTACTCTCTGGTGAGACCGAAATATGCGATTCCGGTGCATGGAGAATACCGTCATCTGATCGCACAGGCGAGAGTGGCAGAGGAACTTGGAATTGACAAGGACAATATCTTTATCTTATCTTCCGGCGACGTATTAGAACTCGACGAGGAGAGCGCGGCAGTGACCGGAAAAGTCCATACCGGAGCGATCATGGTAGATGGACTTGGCGTCGGAGATGTCGGCAATATCGTATTGAGAGACAGACAGCATCTTGCAGAAGATGGTATTATCATTGTTGTATTGACATTGGAAGGCGGCTCCGGACAGGTGCTTGCAGGACCTGATATCGTATCCCGTGGATTTGTTTATGTCCGCGGTGCAGAGACACTCATGGAGGAAGCAAAGCAGGTACTGGATGAGAGAATGCAGTACTGCATGGATAAAGGCATCACAGACTGGGGCAAGATCAAGACAGAGATCAAAGATTCTCTCAGTGATTTTGTATGGAAAGAGACAAAGAGACGTCCGATGATCATGCCAATTATTATGGAAGTATAAAGCACTTGAAAAAAGCAACTTGGGAGCAGATATGAGTCAGATAGAAGATGCTATGGATGGATTAATGACTGCGATCAGAAACAGTGAGGAATTCATCCGATATCAGGCAATTAAGGAAAAGGTACATGGCTTTCCAAAACTGGAAAGCCAGATCACAGAATTTCGTAAGAAAAATTATCTGCTGCAGAACAGTCAGGGAACTGTGGATCTGTATGAAGAGACAGACCGCATGGAGAATGAGTACCGGGAGTTTCGGAAGAATCCTATGGTGTCAGAGTATCTTGCAGCAGAAAATGCACTCTGCAAAATTATGCAGCAGATCAACTGGACTTTGATCGAGGGACTGGAATTTGAAGTTGGCTTTGAGGAATCATGAGGGAAGAGATGAATTTGAACAAAGTAGTTTTTCGTTTTGTCAGCATTAGTTTTTCAATACTTGTCATTTTGCTGGTATTGATCGGATTTGTGAAAATTGGAACATATTGCTATGATTTTGGCTATCGTGTATTTACAGAGGCACCTGTCGATGCAGAGCCGGGCAGGGATGTTATCGTCCAGATCTCAGACGACATGTCAGACATGGACATCGCAAAGGAACTGAAAGAAAAAGGTCTTGTGGAGAATGCAAAGCTCTTTTTTGTACAGTTAAAAGTGTCTGCCTACTCCGGCAGGCTTCATTCCGGTGTCTACACATTGAATACGTCCATGACAGCGAGAGATATGATGGTGCTTATGGCAGCAGAACCGGAGCAGAGTTCTACAGACGACACGGAGACGGTCACAGGCACTACCGAAGAGACAACTGAAGAGACAACCGATACACAGAAAGATGCAGATACAGTCACAGGAGAGGAATAGAAGTGATCGTTGACGAGAGACTGGTAACATATATCAATTCCCTGGATACCGGGAATACAGAAATTTTAGATGAGATAGAACGTGAGGCACTGGAAACTTATGTGCCGATCGTGCGCAAGGAAATGCAGAGCTTTCTGAAACTGATCTTATCGATAAAAAGACCCGCAAGAATCCTTGAAGTTGGAACAGCAGTTGGATTTTCAGCAATTTTAATGGCTGAATACAATCCAATCCCATGTGAAATCACCACAATTGAGAATTATGAAAAAAGAATTCCCATTGCAAAAGAAAATTTTGTGCGGGCAGGAAAAGAAAAACAGATCACCCTCTTAGAGGGGGATGCAGCAGATATCTTAAAAGAATTGCGGGAACCGTTTGATTTTATTTTTATGGATGCCGCAAAAGGGCAGTATATCCATTTTATGCCGGAAATCTTAAGATTGTTAAAACCGGAAGGAATTCTGGTATCAGACAATGTTTTGCAGGACGGAGATATTATCGAATCCCATTTTATTGTGACGAGAAGAAACCGTACGATTTATAAGAGAATGAGGGAATATCTGTACGAACTGACGCATTCCGACGAGCTGGTAACTTCGGTGCTGCCGATCGGAGATGGAATTACCGTGAGTGTGAAGAAATAGGAAAGGAAGGATACAAAAGGAATGAGAAGACCGGAACTTTTAATACCGGCAAGCAGCCTTGAAGTATTAAAAATAGCTGTTATTTACGGCGCAGATGCAGTATATATTGGTGGCGAGGCGTTTGGACTCCGTGCAAAAGCAAAGAATTTTTCCATGGAAGAAATGAAAGAGGGAATTGAATTTGCACATGCGCATGATGTAAAAGTTTATGTCACCGCAAATATTCTGGCACACAACGACGATCTTGAGGGTGTGCGGGAATATTTCAAAGAGTTAAGGGAAATAAAACCGGATGCGCTGATTATTGCGGATCCTGGTGTATTTCAGATCGCAAAAGAGGTCTGTCCTGAGATTGAGCGTCATGTCAGCACACAGGCGAATAACACAAACTATGCAACTTATCTGTTCTGGTATGGACTTGGAGCAAAACGTGTCGTCTCTGCAAGAGAGTTATCGATCGCAGAGATCAAAGAGATCCGGGAACATATCCCGGATGATCTTGAGATCGAGACATTTATCCATGGCGCAATGTGTATTTCCTATTCAGGACGCTGCCTGCTTTCCAATTATTTTACCGGAAGAGATGCAAATCAGGGAGCATGTACACATCCGTGCAGATGGAAGTATTCCATCGTGGAAGAGACCAGACCAAATGAATATATGCCGGTATATGAAAATGAGCGTGGAACCTATATTTTTAACTCAAAAGATCTCTGCATGATCGAACATATTCCAGATCTTTTTGATGCAGGTATTGACAGTTTTAAAATAGAGGGTAGAATGAAGACAGCACTCTATGTTGCGACTGTGGCAAGAACATATCGTAAGGCAATCGATGATTATAAGAAATCACCGGAGCTTTATCAGCAAAATATGCCATGGTATTTAGACCAGATCTCAAACTGCACTTACCGCCAGTTTACCACCGGTTTCTTTTATGGAAAGCCATCGGATGAAGCGCAGATTTACGATAACAATACTTACTTGAAAGAATACACATACCTCGGTATTGTGGGCGAAACAAATGAAGAAGGGCTATATCGTATTGAACAGCGTAATAAGTTTTCCGTTGGTGAGCAGATTGAAGTGATGAAGCCGGATGGAGAGAATATTGAAGTTACGGTAAAACGCATTGTGGATGAAGAGGGCAATGAAATGGAATCTGCGCCACATCCAAAGCAGGTATTATATATTGATCTGGGACATCCATTGGAAATGTATGATATTTTACGCAGAAAAGAGTAGACGAGAGTGACAGTTCAGCAGTTTATATGGAGCTGAATCACAATAAACGGACTGGAAAGGAATGGTTACGAGTATGGCACAGGAAAAATATGTAGCATATGTGGGCACCTATACCCATGAGAACAGTGTAGGAATTCATATTTATGATGTTGATGTAACGAAAGGATATATGACGGAACGCAAAGTCGTTCCAATCAATAATCCATCTGATCTTGTTGTATCCAAGAACAGAAAATTCCTTTATTCTATTGCAGATGAAGGTGTGGAAGCTTTCAAAGTTTTAAAAGACGGAGATCTTGAACCAATCAACGAACAGTGGATTGGTGGTATGAGAGGCTGTTATGTCGAAGTGGATGATGAGAACCGTTATCTTTTTGTAGGCGGACATCATGATGGACGTGTTACGATGATGCATTTGAATGAAGATGGAAGCATTGGCGATATCGCAGATGGTATTTTCCACAAGGGAATGGGAAGAAGTATTGCACAGCGTAATTTTATCCCACATGTAGACTGTGTAAAATTGACACCGGATCAGAAGTTCCTCTGTGCAGTTGATAACGGACTGGATCAGGTAAAAATTTACCGTGTCGATTATGAATACGGAAAATTAGAGCTGGTTGATATTATCCGTGGACCACTGGAGTCAGCTCCTCGTATGATCCGTTTCTCCAGAGACGGCAGATTTGCATATATTCTGTACGAATTGCTGAATCA
>OGYG01001044.1_pt1 | contig 20976 bp, 26 predicted proteins | sample 1576481 | NCBI WGS metagenome assembly OGYG01 (sample SAMEA3541497, study PRJEB24748) | human gut metagenome | biome: human gut; feature: human-associated habitat; material: faeces | place: China | collected 2012 | reverse complement strand
TCTCCCATTCAAAAGCAGATAATGTAAGTCCCTTTTCTCCTGCATCCCATAACTTACACGGGAAATGTGTTTCTGCATAGCTTCCATTCATGATATCCATAAAGTGCTTTCCACCTTTTTTTAATGCTTTCGCAATAACAGAAAAAATCTTATGATTTTCCTCATCGTCTTCAAGATATCCTATTGCTCCGTACGCCATATTCAGCACAACATCAAATTCCTTATCAAATGTAATCGTGCGAATGTCCTGACAAAAGAACTTTGCATTCAAACTTTCTTCTTTTGCCTGCTCGTTTGCATAATCTATGTACGCTGGTGTAATATCAATACCAGTAACATCATACCCACGTCTGGCAAACTCCAGTGAGTGCCGACCAAATCCACATGCCAGATCAAGTATTTTTTCCGTCCCTTTTAACTGTAACTGCTTGATTAGAAAATCTACTTGTCTGCTGGTATCTTCTACCCATGACATATTCTGGATATCCAACGTCCAATTTTTCTGATACCAGTCTTTTTCCATTGCTTTCATCTAAATTTATCTCCTGCTTTTCATCATTCAAAAATCTGTCCCGGAAGTTTTTTCTTCTCCATATACGGGAACTCTCTATCAAATACCTCTGCTTCCTTTTCATTTACCAGATAACCTGCTGGTGTTGCATATTCACCTGTTATGCCATCCAGATAACCCGAAATCAGTTCTTTACATAAAAAGAATGAAGCATCATCCCTTTCTTCCAGACCATGGTAACGAATACCAAATTCCCTTGCCTGTTTAAATCCGCTTTTCCCATAAAAATCAATATTCCCTTCAAAACATAATGCTCCGCATCCAAGTTCTTTTGCTTTTTCCAGAGAATAATCCAGTAAAATCTTTCCATATTCCTTCCTTTTAAGCTCCGGTGCAATACAGATTGGTCCCATAGTCATAATGGGAATACTTCTGCCATCATCGGCTGCAATCACAGCCTTCATAAACATGTTCTGTCCAATCAACTGTCCATCTAATGTCATGACAAAATCCAATTCCGGAACAAATGTCGGATCGTTGCGAAGTTTGTGGAGTACATAATGCTCCAGACAGCCTGGGCGATACACATTCCAAAAACTCTCCCTTACCAGATTTTCTACCTCACGGTATTCATTTTCTCTTTCCAATCGAATGATAATATTTTCCTTCATTTTCTTTTTCTCCATTTCTTTTTTGCTCATGATATACTTTTATGTTTTTTCATTCAAGAATGCCTCGGCATTCTTGCTGCGAGGTGGGAGTCATCTCCCAACTGATATAAAAAAGCCACAATTCTAATTTCATATTCTTTAGAATTAGCGGCTCTGCGTCTTTTGCGTCTGGCTCTTCATTTATTGTTTAAAATTATGCTTATTTAATTTCTCTCTCATTCGTTCCCTATATAATGCTGCTAATAGTTTTTTCAAACTGCTCTTTTATTCTTTTTTTATCCTTTGCTCCATCATACAGACTATAGTAGAAAAACATGATGGAATAAAACATGGTTGCTTTTTTATCTGCCTCCACTATCTCCATGCTCTTGAATAAATCCTTCACATATTCTACCGGACCGGACACAAGATACTGCTGATACAATGCCTGCATCTCCTCATTCCGAAACTGCTCTAATGTAAGCATCTTTCGAAATGATGATGCAAAATCATTTTCTGTCCAATACGAAAACATAGATTTACTATATTCCATGAAATTGTCCGTAGAAATCTCTTCATACTGTTCAGGTTCATTTTCCTTTTTATCAGCAGGCATATCATATTCCTCTGCCTGTTCGCCATCTCCCTGCTCCATCCTTTTTACGATATGGTCAAAAATATCTCTCTTATTCTCATAATGCCTATACAATGCACCTTTTGTCATGCCAATCTCACCCGCAATCTGACTGACAGAAACTGCTTCATATCCATCTCTCGCAAATAAATGTAATGCAACAATCAATATATCTTCCTTTGTAGTTTTTGACATACCCAAACCTCCTGTTTGGTAAAATAAACGACCGTTTACATTTTAATTATAGTAAACGGTCGTTTATTTGTCAAGTCAGATATCTCTACACACTTTTACATAACTTTGTTTATGACTATTTTGTCTTTAATGGGAAACAGATATCTATTTCCATATACCCACTTTCCTCTATCTTCCGATAAATATCAATAATCGGTCGCTCATCCAGCTCATTTCCGGTCTTAGACAGCCATCTGCAAAAAATCTCCTGATATACCATAAACAGAAGCTGCGGTATTCCCTTAAAATGATACACTGCATATTTTCCGCCCTCGAAATCATGGCACATAATCTCTGGGTGAGCTTTTAATGCCGGATGGTCTGGTATAACTGTCTGGCATAATTCATACATACAGCTATTCTCATCTGTAATGGATGGATCATCAATCGTACATTCTATATATAGCGTATCTTCTGTTGAAAAATACTTATACTTCTCAATGAAATCACACCATTCATCCGATAAATTATGATAATTTCCTTTTTTACGCTCATACAAGACCGTAAAAGGTTCCAGATATTCAATGGTAATTCTTTTTTCGGCATCATCCAACTCATTCAATTTAATACCATGCGAAAAAGAACTCTCCTCAACCATTCTCTCACTATGCCTGCGGTAATCTGCCGGAGAAATATCCAGATGTTTCTTAAATGCGGTAGCAAAATTAGACGAAGAATAACCATAAGTCTCACCTATCTCCGTAATGCTTCTTTCCTTCTCCACCTTCAGACGCCATGCACTACGCTCTAAGCGTACTCTTTTGATAAACTGATAAAGAGCCTCATCCATGTCTTCTTTAAACATCCGCATCAGATGATATTTGGAATAAGAACAGTATTTTGCTACATCCTCAACGGTAATATCCTCATCAATATGCTCAAAGATATAATTGATTGCCTGATTGATAACAGCTTTTCTTATTGTTGTACTCTCTTTATCTTTCATAATCTTCCTCTTTTATTTTTCTTGTCTGCTTACCAATCAGAAATAGTGAAACCACTGCTGTTAACGTTTCTGAACAAGGAGATGCCATCCACACTCCATTCATTCCAAAGATTGCCGGAAATATCAGTATAAATGCCAGCAATAGCACGATTCCCCGCAGTGATGAAATAATCGCTGATGATTTTGCATCGCCACAACTTGTAAAATACATAGAGCCTGTCACATCATATCCCATAGCAAGAAATGTAATTGCATAGATGCGAAAACCGGTTGCTACCATATCTGCAATACTGTTACTGCAGCCAAATATTTCAGCATATCTTTTTCCTGCTATAAAAAAGCTAAGTGCAGTCAATGTTCCGATTGCCAGCAAAATCCGGTTTGTTATACTGCGGATCTTAGTGGCTGTCTCTTTTTCTTTGGCACCCCAGCAGATGCTTACAATCGGTGAGATTCCCTGTCCAAATCCAATACAGACCATACTGTATCCATATACAACAAACCCCAGAATTGTAAAGGCTGCTACTCCGTCTGCTCCCACATACTTCATCAGTACATAGTTAAATGCGAACATAGAGATTGCACTTGCCATCTCCCCGATAAATTCAGAAGATCCATTCAGAATCATCTCTTTACCGATTGCTCTGTCAAAGACAAAACTCCTGAATCTGACGATAGTATCCGGCAGAAAGAAAAACATAAGCTGTGCCAACACCGTTACCAACTGCACAAGCAGAGAACCTATTGCACTTCCTTTCACTCCCAGTTCCATCCTTGCGACAAACATATAATCCAATACTACATTCAATATACATCCGGCGATACTCACCAGCATACATAACTGTGGTTTTCCATTCACCCGGATAAACATTCCAAGTATTGTTCCAAACACCATAAGAGGATAGATAAACAGCATAATCCTGTAATAGTCTGTAAAATAACCTGATAATTCACCATCTGCTCTTAAAAATCCAAGTATCGGTGAAAACAGCACAAATACTGCTAACGATAGGATAACACCGATTACGACTGCTGTAACCATAGTCTGTGAAAATACCTCAGATGCTTTTCTTCTTTTTTTTGCTCCTAAGAGCCGTCCACTGATGACAGAGCCACCCACATCTACACAAAGTCCTGCTCCCAGATAAACATATAGGATTGGCAATCCAAGATTGATTGCTGCCAGTGCATTGTCTCCCACATAATTTCCCGTAAAATAGCCATCTGTAATCGTTATTACCGTCTGTAACAGCATTGCAATAATGCTTGGGATTGAAAACTGAAGTATTGTTTTCAACTTATTTTCTTTTAATTGTCTGATATCCATAATTGCATCTCTCCTTTACAATATCCCATTATAGAGATGCAATTACAATAATACTTCTGAATTTGTGCTGCCTTATCTTTTTACAGCATATACATACCCTACTCCAGTCGGAGCATTCATCTGATGCATTGGATTTGCCTGATTATATTCTCTGAAATATCTGCAGGTCATAGCATTCTCATCCAAATGTTCTTCTATTTTGAAGCCATGTTTATCTAAAATCATGTCCACTTCTTTTACAATTCTGCAAATCTATCACAGCCTTTTGTTTTAAGCCAAATATACAATGTCAGACCAGCCACGACATTTACTACTATAAAAATGCTTATATAGAGCATATATCCCAATGTATAGCCAGGAAACATCATATATCCAATAAACAGAAGTGCTGTATATCCGAATCCACCAAACATTGTGATCATCACAGAAGCACTCTGCTTTATCGGTGTAAGCTCATTTGTCCAGGTAAGCACAGGCTTTATCACCCCCATAAAATAGATTTCCCCCTTCTGTATATGCAACTTCAAATCGTCTACTGCTGTTTTATCACCATATTTCTTTGTCATATGTTCAATTCTTAACATATCATTTTCCTCGTTTCCATAATTCTATTTTATTCATTGTTCTTTTTCCTACGATACTCTTCGATTTTCCTGTTAATCTTATCTGCCTCTTCTTTTTCCAGATACCACTTTATAAGATATGACAATACATCGAAAAATGCTGTAGAAATTAAGATTGCCACATATCCAATCTCAGGGAATGATTCCCCCATCACGAAACGGATGGCAAGACACATTGCGACTTCCAATACCACAAGTTCTATTCCTCTTTGCAGTAATATCTGCTTTACGGTCATATCTTCCTTCAGATAAATTGGGATACAGGGAATCATACAGATTAACGCAAGTACAAATGGCAGAAAGAAGTAAACAAAGCTGATACTTGCATCTCTTACAAAGATACTTCCGATCACAGCAATTGCCAGCGTATTTTCAGCGACTACTGTAATGTAATCAAAGATGAACTCTCTTACAGGATCAAACTCTTTCATTGTCATCCTCCTTCATAAAATAATTTTCTATTTCTTTTGCATATTTTCTTGTAATCAGTATTTCTTCACCATTTTCCATCTTCGCATACAACCTGCCGTTTAATGCAGTACGAACCGATTCGATTTTGTCCATATTGACAAGCATCGTTTTTGATGCCCTGCATATATAACTTCTCTTTACATCTTCCTCAACCTGATACAACCTTCCGCTGAGCTTATATAGTTCATCTGCCGTATACGCAAAAGCATTGCCATCCACAGTCTCAAAATATAGGATATCTTCTATTCTGATTGAAAAATGCTTTCTGCAAGATGTGCGTTACAATTTGTGGGAGATTTCGCCTGAATGAGGGCGGCGTAGCGGGCTACGTCAACTGAATGAAGGCAAAATATACCGCAAATTGGGGCGTGCAGGTTGTAGGAATGGTTTTTCAAACACGCTCTAGCAGGTACATCTTAAAAAACTGTCATACATGCCTTTCAATTAAGTCAGTAATTCCCTGCTCTCTCTCAGGTTCTCTGTCGCAAAGATTAATCCAGACTGGAATCGGCAGACAAAGCCGACCTGATATACATATCATTGTCTACCGAACGGTCGGCTGTCAAGTATGAATAATACGATCAGCCTCATTATCATCTATATCTGACAGACTTTTGAAAGGTTCTATTGTTTTTTCATAATAGTCATATAAATTCATTTGTCTCAATATGTAATCAAAGTTCTATTGTTCTCTTCCTCTCTCAGCTCCATATCTGCATATCAATGAGACGATAATGAATGTGATACCAATTCCAACTGAACCCCAATTGCCTATTTCAAGAGAATCTGTATTGACAAATATAAATGACATTATCTCATACACAATTGCCGCAACCATCTCCGTAACAATGGAGACTCCGATTGTGATAATACCTAATCGGGTTAATTCTTTTGCTCTTTCCATATTAAACGGTGTGCCATCAAGAAGTTCTCCTTTAAAATAGTGCTCTGCAAATTTGGCTATCACAGCCTCACCACTACAAAGAATAATTGCAACAACCATATAAATATTAGCTGTACCTATACTGGTTCCGGAGTTTGTCTGCACTATACTCTTTAATGTAACTCCTTCAATATGTATCGCATCCACCCCTGCTGCAAGAAATGCAATTCCTACAACACTTCCTATAATTCCTATCACGCAAAAAACAAAAACAATACTGCAAAGTATTTTTCCAAGTTTTGAAAGTTTCTGTATTTTGTCCAAAGAACTCATATAATTAACCGCCTTTCATTCTTTTCTATGCTTCTTTACCTGTTTTATTTTTCCGGCAGACGAGTCAGAATTATGAAAATCACACCCAACACCACGATACTGCCTACCATAATAAATATCATCTGTGTAGTATTGACTACCTCTCCATGAAACTGCGGATTACAGTCTAACGTTTCCCTTATTGCCGTTATCAACTCATCTGGCAGTTCTCACTCTCCATCTCCTTAAATATGCCTCGGAGCATATGATTCTTGATAAGTGAAGTTCTTGGTTAGATGACTTATCTTTATGATATCTGATCCCATTTTGTTCTCCTTTTTTTCAATCTACTCTACTATTATTGACATCAGAATCAACAACATAGATAAAGATTTTATGTATCTGTTTTTGTTTTATCGTATATTTTTCTATATGTCCATATGAGTAATACCAAGATGCATAATATATGAACCAAGATGCAAAAAAAACGCAAGAAAGGACGCAGGATATTTCTCCCACGCCCCAATTACTATCTGGTTTTATCTTCTCTTACTTTTGATTTTTCATTTTCTGTCTCTCCACTCCCAACATCATATCCGCAACATCTCGTGTCTAAAAAGCGTTGGAATTATACTAATACTCTTGGGTTTCAACTACCATTTGATCATACAAATCTCTGCATTAACTTTCTTTCCACCTTATTTCTCGTACTCTCCTTATGCTTTTTGTTGGCTTTACATTACGCCCCGATCAGCTCCTCTCTCCAGCTTATCTTTTCCCTATTTTTCTTGAATTTTCCTCTTTTTGGATCACGGTCAGCATACCAGGCTTTGTCCTGTTCTACGGTTTTGGAATCCAAATCAGATAACTTCTGGCATCTTGGATTCTCCAGTGCATTTTTCTCAAAATAATTCACATACACCATTGGTTCCATATTTGGGGGAAGTTCCGGTTCATAGGCTTTCAGTCTTTCTTCAATCGTTGCTTTTTCATAAGAATTTACTCGAAACGCAACAGTTGTTGAATTGTGTTTTCCATGTCTGTCACCAGCCATCGCTTATTCCTCCTCTTCCTCATGTTTCTTATCCAACAAACCTGCTAATTTACTCTGTGTAGACGGATACAGATGTGAATAAGTATTCAACGTGGTTTCCACCTTTTCATGTCCAAGGCGTTCTGCAATCTCCAATGGAGCCACTCCCATATCCACCAGCATACTGGCATGGGAATGACGGAGATCATGCAAACGAATCCTTTTTACACCTGATTTTTCAATTCCAGCCGCCATACAATGCTCCATATGGGATTTTGTGAAGTGAAACAAACGCTCATTTTTCATAATTCCGTACAGATGGCTGCAATACTCTCGGAACTCATTCGTCAGAAAATCTGGCATGGTTATAATCCTGATACTTTTCGGTGTTCTCGGCTGTGTTATCACATCTTTCCCTTTTAATCGCTGATAAGATTTCGTAATGGAGATGGTCTTTTCCTCAAGATTGATGTCGTCATAAGTAAGGGCAAGCAATTCACCGATACGCATTCCGGTCCAGTACAACAGAAGAAACGCCATTCTTGTCTCCGGTTTATCACTTACTGTCTCCAGAAAATCATTGAACTCTTCCTGCATCCAAAAATCCTTCGGTTCTCCTTTGCTCTTGCCTATCGCTCCTGCCTTCCTGCAGGGATTATCCTGCAGGTTATAATATCGGATAGCATAGTTGAAGATTGCAGTCAGCTGACAGTTGATTGTTTTCAAATACGTCTGCGAATAGCCTTTTCCATTCTTATCCTTATACATCAACAACTCATTTTGCCATGCACGTACATCTGCCACCGTAATCTCACTAAGAATCTTTTTCCCAAAATACGGTCTGATCTTCAAGTCAATGATGTAACGTTTTGTATACATGGTGTGTTCCCGAAGTCTGACATCCATATCCTTATAGTAGATTTCCAGGAAGTTCCCAAATTCGATATCCACTCCCTGGCTCTGCTGCTGAAGGAAATCTCGCTCCCACTCTTTTGCTTCACCCTTGGTTCGGAATCCTCGTTTTTGTTTTCTCTTTTGGTTGCCCTGCCAGTCTTTATAATAGACCTGAACTTTCCAGTTCTTTCCTTCCTTGTAAACACCCATTGCTAATCCTCAACCTTCATTCCGTAAATCTTTTCTGCCAAAAATTTGGTAGAAATTTTTCCAGCTACTACAATATAGCCTTTTGCTTTCAACTCCTTGTTGTACTCTCGCATCAAATTGTAGGCATACGCTTTAGAAACACCAAGAATTGCACACACATCATCCACATCCATATACATTTTTTCCTGCACTATACTCATACCGCTTTCTCCTCCTTCAAATACTGCTCAACGTGTTTCAGACCATAGATCTTGTCCTCTACATAGCGGGTTGGCACCCGACCGAGAATCACATAATAGTTCTTGCTTGCCAGATCGGCATTCATTCTTTCCACCACCCGGTAAGCAAACGAAACTGATAATCCAAAGAGTTCTGCAATGTCTTCCACTGATAAATACATTTTCCTCTTACGCATGAAACCATTCCTTTCCCTCTTCCTGTGGAATCTCACAAGTATCTTCCACACCGTAGAAACGCTTCACAAAATACTTTGTCGGAACTTTTCCTCTAAGCGTCAGGTAGCCCTGTTCTTCCAGTTCCTTGTTTAGATTTCCGATGATCTCATAAGCCGATGTCTGTTTTACTTCCAGAAGTTCACAAATATCGGCTGCCTTTAAAAATAATTTGTTCTGCATAATCAGTACCTCCTGCATTTTGAATATTTATCTCTTCATATACTCTGTACTGGCAGATGCAAAATCGGACATCATTTTCCGAAATTTAGCAAATTATTTTAATTTCACAGTTTCCATACGTGTTATCGCTGAACCATGGAGTTTATATCATTGAAAAAGGGTATAAAAAAACAGTCTGCCCTGACGGAAAATATTTCCATCAAAACAAACTGTTCTTCATATTCACACTAATTATATTTTCTGAGCATAGTTACTTTTTGCGAAAATCTCAGATAACTCCGGAAAGAAAACAAAGAAAAAAATATTTTTTAACTCCATTTGCACTCCACCGGAACATCCAAACAGCCCGCAAAGCCTTTATTTATGGGCTTTTTCGCAATTTAGTCCGCTACTCAAACTCGGGGGCGGATGGGATAATCTAGGTACTTTTCAGTACACATTTGTGTTGTTTTGTATTCATATTCTTTGGTTTTTATCTGGTATTTTTCTCACATCAAATTATTAGAGCCAAAATAGAGCCAATCCTACCTATATTTTAAATAAGCGGGATGCGGGGGATTCGAACCCCCAGCACAATTTTATGTTAAATGTAATAATAATTTGATGTTTCTTTTTCTATATGGAAGCCATCCCAAATCGTGCCACATCCAACCATACTTTTCATCATTTCCATAATAATTCCTCCTGCCAATGTGATTTTCAACTCAACTGCTGGAGACAACTTTTTAACAAAAACAATAGAAACACTTGATATCAAACAGATTATTACATTAAACAATACGAATTCAAATTACTTAAGCAGTTTTATTATTCATATCTGCAATTTTTCTACATCTCTCTCCTATAAACTATATGAATAAATCTTATCATTCTTCGTTCTTTCGAAAATATGTACTTTCTCTTTTAATTACTTTATTTATAATTCAACAAAAATCTTTCTTCAAACTCACTTTCCGTATATGTAAAAACCTCCTTAAAATACAATTTTTCAAATTGCTCCAACCCAAATCTCACAAATTTCTTATTTGCTTTATTATGAATCAACTTGCTTATCACTGCTTTAGAGCTATCTTCTTGCTTTTTTTCCCCTTCCAATCCAGAATTTTTTTCTTCATTATACACCAACACAAAATATACATTCTGTCTACAAAATGATATATTTTCTTTTACAATATCATTAAACATCAATAAACTATCGTAAATTTTATTATATACATTATAAATTTTACCATTTTGCATTTGACCATTTTTAAATTCAACGAAAAAAATTTTCTTGTCTTTATCGATATACAATGCATCATTTGAGCATGGCATTTTCGACAGTTTCATCCCTCGCACATAATCTTCTTTTACCTTATCGAAATTGATTACTTCTATTTCGGATTCTGTCATATATCCTGGGCATCGTCCATCTGTATCATGTGAAGTTTCTTTAAAAGTAGAAATATTATTTTTAAATATTTCTATCTCCTTATAATCTTGTATTTCCATACTCTATATTCTCCAACTCTTGTAGTGGTTTTGCTAACTTCGCATAAATCTTTTCTGTATCAGCAGTTACATCCATAACAAATGTTATTCCATTATTTTCATCCGCCAAATAAAATTTACATTTATTACCAAGATCATACTTTCGAGAATAGACTTCAATAGCATTTAAAAAATATGGGCTATGTGTATTTAACAAAATATTGGTATTAAATTCTTTTTGCATCAAAACTATAATTTCCGCAAATTTCAGCTGCCACTCTGGATGCAGATGTATTTCTGGTTCATCCAAAATAATAGTTCCATTTTCATCTATATTTCCATTCTCTAACAATCTTTTAATAATAACAAAGCTTTTCAAACCTGTAGATAGATTCATCATCTCCAAATTACCATTTAACTTAGTCGTCTCATAAACAAAATTTTTTCCATCGTCCGACGTTATATTCCCATCGCATACCTCTTGCATTTTTTCAAAAATTCTTTCCAACTTTTTTTGTACAACAAGTTCATCAACAACAGAAAAACCATCCACCTTTTTATCTCTTGCTAGTTTTCTCAATAAATCTTGACGATGTGCATATTCGTTAGAGAAAAATTTCCATTGAAATTCGCTTAACTCATCCAGAACAAATGGATCATCCATATAAATAATTTCTTTATTTAAATCTATGGTATTAAATATCTCGATTTTTTCATTTTTCACTACCGTAAATTCAATGCTATCATCTTTAATATCTAATTTTATCGACGCCTCTTTATCAATATTATTTAAATGACCAACTTTCATAGCAAATTCAGCTTCTAAGCGTTTTCTCAAAATTACTTCCTGTATTTCAATATCTCTAAGATTCAAAAACATATATATTCTCTCAGCTAATTTTTCTAATGATTCCTGATCTAGATAACGTTCAAAACTTTTATCTTTATTAAGAAAAAAATCTTCTATTTCTTTTATCAGAACACGAGTATCCCCGAGTACACTCTCTTTTTGTCCAAGAATATGCTCCGCTAGTTCTCTAAGATTGATTCTTCGTGTTGCCCTATTGGTCGCTTCATGATAATAACTACTCAACACTCTAGATATAGACTTTATTCTCTCTTCTCTAATCTGCTCTTCAATTTTATAAAATGCATGAAATACACAAAAAAGCATTTTCCCAATTGTACTTTTCCCCGTATTATTTTCACCTGCAATAACTGTAATGCCATTCAAATCAATATTAGCAGATCTTATTTTACCAACATTTTCTAATTTAAGTTTCATACTACCATCCTATCTACATATTATTTAAACATGTATAATTATACTTTTATATCTACATAATCCCTTCTACTATTTCGTATTTAATTTTAGTATCTTTACCTTTATATGATTCTTGTATAAGGTATATTATCACAGCTTCTCATTCTTTGACTACTCCTCATTTTATATTTCAACTCATCTAACTCTTGAAACAAAAAAACATTTTTATGTTTCTCCTGATTAACTTTCAATACTATACTCATTATCATTTCCAAATTATTCAATAATCAAACCTTTTATTCCAACACATTTATTTTTTCGTGTAGCTTTACTACTATGAAATATGCTTTAAACCGTATTTTTTCACTCTCATAGATATTTTAGCAGTTCGTCTCTTAAACTCGTACATAATAATAGATCGTCACTTCTGCCTCTTCTGGAAACCAAGAATTTTTCTTAAATTGGCATTTATCATCAATGATTATCTTTGCTACGCTATTCTCTTTTTCGCCCCATCCAATTTTAGACATTGCCATTTCTTTAATCATAAAATTTTTGAATCCTAAGCCTTCTAATTCTTCTTTCACTTCTTCATAATTTCTTCCCAAGAAATATTTCTGACTCTCACCAACCTTAATTTCTCCCGGATGTTCCAACGCAATTTCTTCCTCTGTCTTGGCTTCAAAGTATTCAATTACTACTTCCGAACTACGTTTATACCAGCCATCTTCTGTAGAGCCATTTACCATAATAGAAATAACATTTCCCTCTTTAGCTTTTATTGCTTCTGTATTTCTCACAGTTTCAATATTCATAAATCCCATAGTTAAAAATTTCGTTTCAATGTCGGTGACATTCTTTCCGAGCATTTTCTTTATGACCACTTCAACTGGGAGATTTTTCTCAGCCTCAGATGATTTAGAATTTACGTATTCAAGAATATTTTGATACCGCTCACTCTGCTCCCATTCTTTTCCTTCATATGCTCGGACTGCATTTAACGGATGATCATAGTTTTGGAAAAGAATAAATTCTAATGTCTTATTCCATGCATTATTATTTACCAAACTTTTATATTCAAGCGCTTGTTCCATAAAAGTTTCTACATTTGCTTTTGCCATAATATCTTTATCATATCCAGCAAAGCGCATCATTACTTCTGTATTTTTCTCAGCTGTTCCATCACAAATAATAGCCGCTCTATCTGCTGAGAATTCACTACATCTCATCCAATACGCAAAAGCAAGCTGAATAGGATACATTGCTATATTACCCAATCCAGAGACAAATGATGATGCTCCATTCAAAATAGCTCGTCCCATAGTAGTATATAACGTATGGTGGCATGCAATATGTCCACACTCGTGTGCCAATACTGTCGGAATCAATTCATCAGGCAACGTCTCAAATAATCCGGAAGTAATTACAATAAATGGTTTTGTATCTCCATATGTATATGCATTGGGATTCACATCCAATTCTACAAAAAGCTCAGGAACATCAATCTCTAATTTTTCACAAATCGGTGGTAACATATTGTAGTACTTCGCCATCTGATTATTATTTAAATGTAAGTTTGTCGACATATTGATAAGCCTAAATTGTTGCTCACTCCAAATTTTCATAAATGCTTTCATTACCTGTGAAAAGCCTGGTATTGCTTTCAATGCTGCCATTGCAGCCTTATCCGAATCATGTAAATACAACTTATAATCTAACGCCATCTTCATCTTCTCCTTTGTTTCCCACTAATCACACATTCATTTTTTATATTAAGACTATTATACACCATCTGCTGTTATAGGAAAAGCGAAAGCAAGCCCTATCTAAGAACTTGCTCTCTCATTTCTAAGCATATATAATCTCTTTATCCACAATCTCCCTTGCACACGCCTGTATGTTATTCATTCTTCCTACCCATTCCCAGGCATCTTCTCCTTTCAACTGCTCCGTGATTCCTTGTGCCTGTTTCATCTGCTCTATCAGCCTTTCAAAGCGTTCCTGAGCCTGTTCTTCTATATCTGCCAGGTAATTGTTCAATCTGCCACTCATCAGCAGATCCAGATATACATTCCTGCGATATTCCTTCAAATACCGCAAATGTCTCTGTCCCCATACCCCAACAAATCTCGGTTCTTTCTCCTCCGGCAAGGTAAGGTTGGGGATAAAGCAATCCCCACATCTTACATAAGTTCCGCACATTTCTTCAAAAATTGTTTTCTTCATAATCGCTTCCACCTTTCTTATCGCTCCATGTCTTTCGATTTTTTCTTCTCCGTCCACTTCGGCTGCTTTCTACCTTCCTGTTGATAGCTGTGCAGTTTTTTCAGCACGTTTGCCTTTGTCGGCGGTTCTGATGTCTGTTCTTTCTTCTGTGCAGTCTGATTCTTCCACTCCCGCAGTTCCTTGTTGTATTCCCTGACCAGCTCCTTCGATTTGCGATATGCCTTTGTAAAGGACTGCACATCTGGATAGCCTGCCTGTTTTATATTCTGCTCCATATCCGTGTGTATCCGCTTCTCCTGCTTCTCTACCTGCTCAATTTTCCCTTCTAAAGATTTTCTCTCTTTTCCTTTGAAAAATCCCTTTGTTTCGGAAAGCTGTTTTTTCAGGGAAGAAATCTCCTGTTGTGCGTGTTTCATTTCCTGCGACTGCTTCTGGAGCTTATCCATCAATAACCACATATCATTCCATTCCTGCAAATCAATCTTCGGTACCGGCTTCGGCGGTAGCTTAAATTTAAAAATCATTTTCTGCAAAAGGTCTTTCGCCCCACGGATAATCTGCCGGAACATATCCGGCAGCCAGCCATGTGTCCTTATAGATTGTACCGTTTTAGCTGTGATTTCTTCCTGTTTTACTTTCAGAATATCCGCTTCCGGAACACCTTCCACCAATGCCACATCCACTGTCCGGTTCCATTCCTGCCTTACTACATTATCAGCTCGGATCTCTGCTTCTTTCGGATTGTTCTTCCCGATTTTTTTCGTTGCCAGATACACACCTCCCTGCTGAAAAACAGACAGCTTTTCGGATTCTTCTTTCACATGGCAGTTAATGATCTCTGTGAACATTTCTTTGACTTCCCTGGTAAATGCTTTGCTCTTAAACCATTCCTCTTTCTTCGTAAAGATATGGCTCTCGTAAACTTCTCCTTTGAGGATAATGCTACACCCTGTCCGGATATTTCCCTTCTCATCCAAAATTTCTTTCTTCGTCCGTCTGTGTTTGCCCTGTTCATCATAAAACATATTTCTGGTAGCAATCTTTACTTCGGGTTGTTCCAACATTTTCCGTTCACTGAATACCAGATGAATATGATAATTCGTCTTTGTCTTGTTGTGATGAAGAGCAGCGATGCACTCCACGCCATATCTTTTATGGAAAGTCTCCGTAAAAAGTCTTACCACATCATCTGCCCTATACTGAACAAAACTTTCGGGAAGCGCTATGATGAACTCACGCCCCTCGATACATTTCCCTGCCGAACCACTCGCCTTAAAGTCCAACTGATTTTCTCTCGCAAGATTTTTCCAAAACTCCGGTGTTGCCCCTTCTGTCTGATAGGTCGCATAAAGATATTCCTGTCGTTTCGGATTGGAAATATAATCAATCCTTCCTGCCACATCGGACAGCTTGCTTTGTCTGATAAATGAATGTCTGCCTATAAGCATCCTCCTTCCCCGGCTCTCGCCGACTTTATTGTGAGTAGGTGCATAGGCACCTGTTTACGAACTTATCTGCCTATCGGCAGCATAGCTCCCGGCAGGGCGAAATACACAGAGCATAAAACTTTAGTTTTGTGCGATGGGTGTATTTCGCTCTCAATCGCCGAGGGCTATTTTTGTATTACATAATCTGATTAGCGCCAGACTTGCGATTTCATTTATGGGCGTATCCGCCCTTTTTATCTGCCCGTATCCGGGCTGCTTTTTCTATGACTGACAGCAGATGTTCTACGGTACTTTCTTCCCATCCGGCAAGCCATATCAGAGTTTTTTCCTCTGCTTTTGTCAGTTCCACGTCTGCCAGTACCTTGTTCATTTTTTGTATCTGTCTGCCCTCCATCTCATAAAATAAAGCATTCACATTTCTGCTTTCTCTTTCCGGCTGCTTCAACATCCGCAACACTCCTTTCCTGCCTTATCTGTTATTTACAGGTGCGTGTGACGCTCCTGTTTCTATCATCAAAGAAGAATTACCACCGGAATTTCTCCGGCACTCCTCGTTTGTCCAGATATTCTTTTCTCGCCTGTTCCCGTTCTTCCTCTGTGGGCGCAGTTTTGTATTTTGAATATAAATCTCTCATTACCAAAGCATCCAATTTCGCTTCTAATCCTTGTTTTATACTTGGTAAATTTTCTTCCATATCCAGCAAATGAAATTTTACAAGTTCCATAAATAACTGCTCCGGTATCTGTATTTGTTTCATACGCTCTCCTTTCCAACTCCGCAACAATGCAATGTCTTTAGTTTTTGCAACCTTACATTTACGTCTCTGCAATTTCTATACACTCTGCATTGTTGCGTTCTTATCTACGGTTTCACGATTTCATCAAGTTTCCAATACCATGATTCTCCAATCCGTTTTCCTTTAATACCCAACTCTTTTTTCGCATTTTCCAATGTTCGTTTTGAAATTCCTTTTTCTTCGGCAAGGTTAACAATATCCTCACTTTTTACCACGCTGTTTGTTTCTGCCAGTTCATAAATGAGTTGTTTTGCCCGCTCCTTTTTATTTGCTTTCGGGGTGATTCCTCCCAACAATTCGTCTGCCGTAATTTCATAATCGCCCAGCCAATGAAATCCTTCTTCCGTCAGTTCAAATGCCTTTGAATGTCCGAATGCGGCAAGGTTATTCTTTATCTGCACAACTGCTCTTGTATTTTTCTGTCCCTCTATTCTGCCGACTAAAAGAACGCTTCTTGCTACTGCAAAAAAGTCAATCGAACCCATTCCTCGATATGCCGCCTTGTTTCCGGCAGCCTTATTCATATGACCAATTAGGATAATCGCGCACTTATACTTCTCTGCTAAAAGTCCTAATTTCTTAGTCATATCTCTTGCTTCATTTGCCCGGTTCATATCCATTCCGCCACCCAGATAGGCTTGTATCGGGTCTAAAATAAGTAATCGTGCATTGGTTTGAACAATCGCCTGTTCCAAACGTTCATCTATCATAGAAAGAGATTTTTCGCTTTCGTCAATAACCATAATTTTCTCACAATCAGCATCTGCCACTTCAAGTCTTGGCTTAACTGTATCTGCTAATCCATCCTCGGCAGTCTGATAAATAATATTCATAGGCTCTGATACCTGCATATCTTCATCAAGTCCGATACCCTTTGATAATTTGGCTGCAAGATTCAATACAAGTGTTGTTTTTCCATCTCCCGGATCGCCTTGAATAATTGTCAATTTCCCATAAGGGATAAACGGATACCACAACCATTCAATTTCCTGCGATTGAATATCTGCCATATTGATAATTTTTAATTCAATTTTTTGTTCTTCCATAAAGTCCTCCATTCAAAAATTCTGTTGTTTCTGCGGAGAACCTCTGTTATACTGATTTTGTAAATATCTTGATAACAAAGGTTATCCGATTTTTCGTAAGTCCTAACAGTTGCCGCTGTCAGGACTTTTTTCAGTTCCCTGCCAAAGATACTTTGCTCCGTCTAACATCCATATAATGGCTTTCAGCATATCCAGACAGTCATTTTTCATCTGCTCCAATCCTTCGTCTGATAACAGGATTTCCTGCTCTTCAAATTGCTTTAGGATTTCCGCAATGTTGTACTGCATAAGTTGTAATTCCTCAACCAGTTGATATATCACTTCTTTTTTCCCGACTACGCACACTTTGTTATAAATGCAGGAACGTACAAAATAATCTTTTTTCTGCATACCGCTCGCTTTGATTTTTGCTTCTATTTCGTCCCTCTCTCTTGGAGAAATACGAAAACTGATTGTTGGGTATTTGTGTACTCCGCTCATAGCTACTCCTCTCCATTGGCAATTTCCAACTTCTCTGCCAATTCTGCTTGTTTATTGGGATACAAATGTGAGTATGTGTTCAAGGTAGTCTCAATCTTCTCATGCCCCAACCGTTCTGCAATCGCCAATGGCTGAAATCCCATTTCAACCAACAATGACGCATGAGAATGTCTTAAATCATGCAGACGGATACGTCTAACACCGGTTTCTTTTATCCCCCGAACCATTTCATGTTCCATGAATGATTTTGTAAATCGAAACATTCTTTCATTTGCCGTTATTCCATACAACATACTACAATATTCTTTTAATTCTTCCGCTAAAAATGGCGGAATAGATATTTGACGATTGCTTTTCGGAGTCTTCGGCGGCGTGATCATATCCTTACCGTTCAAACGCTGATATGACTTGTTAATCGTGATACAACGTTTTTCTAAGTCTATATCTTCATAAGTTAAAGCAAGCAATTCTCCAATTCTCATACCAGTCCAATATAAGAGCAGGAATGCCATTCTTGCTTCAGGCTTACTATCCATAGATGGCAAGAACTCTTTGAACTCCTGTTTTGTCCAAAAATCCATTTCATCAGCCTTGCTCTTTCCGATACTTCCTGCTTTTCTGCAAGGATTATCACGCAGATCATAATAGCGTACAGCATAATTAAAAAGCGCTGCCAACTGATTGTTAATACTTTTCAGATAAGTCGGAGCATATCCCTTTTTAATCAACTCATTCTGCCATGCTCTGATATCTGAAGTTCGAATTTCACACATTTTCTTATGTTTGAAATACGGAGTTACTTTCAAGTCAAACACATATCGCTTATTAATAATCGTGCTTTCCCGTAAACGGTTCTCCATATCCGCAAAATAAATTTCTACAAAATTCTCAAAACTGATATCCAGATTCTTCTGCTGTTGCTGAAGAAAGTTTCTTTCCCATTCATCTGCTTCTCCTTTTGTCTTAAAACCTCGTTTGTTCTTTTTGCGGCGTACTCCCTGCCAGTCTTTATAATAAAACTGACTGCGCCATAATTTTCCGTCTCTTGTTGCCGGCATATCTTCATCCCCTCTTTCTTCTAAACAACCATTCCATAATATTTTTCCTGAAAATACTTTCTTGGCACTTTCCCTGAAATCACTCGAAATCCCTTTGCTTTCAACTCATCATTCAGTCCTCGAATAACTTTATATGCATACCCTCTAGATACTCCGAGTAATTCAGCAACTTCATCTGCGGTAATATACATTTTCATCGTATTCTCCATATTCATTTCTCCTTTCCTCTTTAATCTTAGTACACTTTTGTGTTCCTTGTAATTCGTATTATATAGTACACATTTGTGTTCGTCAAGTATTTTTCATAAATTTTTATACACAAATGTGTCCCAATGTGCTAAACTATATCTATACCCACAAAGCACAAAAAGGAGAAACACTATGACTGTCGGAGAAAAAATCAAATATTATCGGAATATACGTGGAATATCACAAGAAATGTTGGGAAATCTTTCCGGCATAAATCCGGCTACTATCAAAAAGTATGAGTATGGTATTCGCAATCCAAAGCCGGATCAATTACTGAAAATCACAAACGCTCTTGGCATCAGCATTAATCTATTCATGGATTTTGATATAGAAACTGTATCTGATGTACTTTCTTTACTGTTTAAATTAGATGAGCAAGTAGATATGAAATTTGAAGCAGAAAGAGATGAAAATGGAGAGTTTATCCCTTCTACTGTGAAATTTTCTTTTCAGAACGCTGCTATCAACAATAAACTTTGCACCTATCTTAAAGCAAAGCAAATAAAAGAAAATCTGGAAAACTCCAAGAATAAATTGAGTGCCGAAGATAATTATGCAGAAACTATCACTGAGATTGAGCAGAACATGGAAGATATAAAAAATCATCTAGTAGATGATAATATGGTTGTCAAAAAAGGAACCAACAGAATTACTGTAAAAGTATTTCCACAATAGATATAACCTCTCATTCTACTATGTAAAAGACCTTTGACTATTGAATTTACTCTATGTAAAAGCATTTTGATAGAATCATTTACTAACATTTAATACGATATGTCTAGGTCGAGAGAAAAAACACGTAAAAAGGAGGACGCGCATTGGAACTGTATAAACAGATAAAAAGATATCGAACAGATATGAATTTATCTCAGGAAGAACTTGCAGAAAAAATATATGTCACAAGACAAACTATTTCTAATTGGGAAAATGATAAAAGTTATCCAGATATTCATAGCCTGCTACTGTTAAGTTCAACATTTCACATCTCTCTTGATCAACTAATCAAAGGAGATATTACTACTATGAAAGAAGAAATTAGCAACGAAGCTATACAGAAATTTAATCGTGATGGAGCTATTTTTACAGTACTTTTAATATTAACTGTCATTGCAGCTGTGCCATTGGCAGTATTTTTAGGATATTGTGGATATATCGTTTGGGGAATTCTTTTCTTAATTATGATATATTACGCTTTAAGAGTAGAAAAGTTCAAAAAAGAAAATGATATTATGACGTACAAAGAAATTGTGGCATTCACCGAAGGAAAGCAATTAGATGAAATTGAAAAAGCACAAGAAAAAGGAAAACGTCCTTATCAGCAACTGCTTTCAGCTTTACTAAGTGCCACAATCGGATTTATTATATCTATGTTTTTTGTTTGGTTGCTCAAATCCTATATTTTTTAATCCGTCGACGTTTTTACCTATCAAAATTTCTTAAATAGAGCCAAAATAGAGCCAACAGACATAACAAAACCTCGGAAACCCTTGTAAAATGGGCATCCGAGGTTTTTTGTCCGTTATTCAAACTCAATCGTTCCAGGTGGTTTTCCCGTCAGATCATACACTACGCGAT
>OGYG01001040.1_pt1 | contig 21167 bp, 13 predicted proteins | sample 1576481 | NCBI WGS metagenome assembly OGYG01 (sample SAMEA3541497, study PRJEB24748) | human gut metagenome | biome: human gut; feature: human-associated habitat; material: faeces | place: China | collected 2012 | reverse complement strand
TACTGAAGTTACTGTCCGGACCCGGATCTACAGTGTCACCTCTCTGTGCGATCAGTCCGTCATGGCGTCTCTTGTATTCCTCTTCACATCCTGCTTTCAGTTTTGTCATAAACATTCTGTGACGGATCAATTCTTTATTTTCTCTTACAATACCAAAGTTATGATACATCAGACGCATATCTTCACCCGGTGTGGAAATCCAGTCAAATGTGTCATCGATCTTCGCAGTGATTGCATCTTTTACGCTCACTTCTTCAGCGCTTAATTTTGCTCCATCTTCATTTTCATAATAACCAAAGATCAGGTCTTCTGCATTCCAGATACTGAAATTTTTTACTTTATTTCGATCAAGAAATGTGGTCAGATCCGGCCAGATTTCTCCAAGTTTTTTACGATAGTCGTTCATTTTGCCTGATTTTACTTTCATTGCAAATGCATGTCTTTCCATTATAAAAGGCCTCCTGTCATATGTGTTTGCACCAGGCTTTCCACCTGGATTTATAAAATCAAATTTTCTGATACTGATTTTATCACATCCGCATTCGTAATACAATTTGATTTACGGTAAAATATTACCTGTGAAATCTTTTTGAAAATTCTTTTATTCATGAAACAGAATCTGTGAAAAATACCGCACCATTCCGTCATCTGTCCAACAGAGCATCCCGGCTGCATCTGCCATTTTCTGCGCATCTACACAATATGCAGACATACAGGAATTATGCTTGTACGGTCCGGCACTCATGATCAGGATATCTGTTTTGCCCTCTGCTTTCATCTTCTCTGCAAGTTCTTCAGTCATTTTGTTCTGCAGTAACTTGTCCTTCTTGTACTGTGCAGAATCATGCATGTCTTCCTGCATGGTCTGCAGCACCAGCGTCTTTTCATACTGTAGTGCACGTTGTTTCATCTCTTCTGCTGTTCCGCTCTTCGGAGGACAGGCCGGATTTACATTATAGCAGCCACACAGGTTTTCTTCACAGAATGTCCGATATTCCGGCACAAAAACAAGCTCTTTTGTATCCATAACAGCAGCTCCCGAAAATCCCAGGAAAATTGCCTCTTTCACCAGATCCATATTAAACTCTCCCTTCTGTTGTTATTCATAGTCTTCTATTATACACATCAAATAATTTCCTTCTATTATAATGCCACAAAGTGAATTTTGTTGCAATCTTTCAAAGACATGTTATGATTAGCATAAAATACAATTTTACCAGAAAGGACTGCCCATGTACCGTATTTTCATCGTAGAAGATGATGAGATCATCGCCAACCTTCTGAAAAAGAATCTCTGTTCCTGGGGATATGATGTCTCCTGCGCAGAAGATTTTTCCAATATCATACAGGAATTTGCTCACAGAGATCCGCAGCTTGTCCTGCTGGATCTGAAACTGCCTTTTTATAACGGTTTTCACTGGTGTGAGGAGATTCGTCGGATTTCCCAGGTACCGATCATCTTTATTTCCTCTGCATCTGACAATATGAATATGGTCATGGCAATGAGCCGTGGTGCAGACGATTTTATTGCAAAACCATTTGATCTGGATGTGCTGACTGCCAAGATTCAGGCAATCCTGCGCCGTACCTATTCCTTCGGAACTCCGGGAAATGTCCTTGAACATAAGGGTGCTGTCCTGAATCCTTCCCGCTGTACCCTGACCTGGAACGGTCATGATATTGACCTTACGAAAAACGAACTCCGCATTCTGGAGATACTTCTGGAACATGCCGGAAAAGCAGTCTCCAGAGATGCCATTATGACAAAGCTCTGGGAAAGTGACAGCTTTGTTGACGACAATACCCTGACCGTAAATATCACCCGTCTGCGCAAAAAACTGGAAGGGGAAGGGCTGAAAGACTTTATCATCACCAAAAAAGGACTTGGATACATGGTATAATGTGCAACTTAAAAGCACTCACCCTATGAAGGATTACTTTATGAAATTATTTCTGGATTATCTGAACAAAATAAAACTACAAATCTTACTGATGCTTTTTCCGACGATACTTACAGGAATGATCTTCCTTCTGTACCAACTTCCACTGGAACCCATTCTGTACATTGCGGTCCTCTGGATTCTGACCGGGCTTGGTACGTGTGCTTTCGGCTTCCATAACTACCAGAAGAACATTCATAATCTTCAGATTATCTCTGCAGCACCGGATATTAATCTGTCCCGTATGGATGCTCCTTCCAACGAAGCCGATGCTCTTCAGCAGGAGATCATGCACAGCCTGAACCGAATGCGAATAGATGCTGAAACTGCTAACCAGAAGACACTGGAAGAAATGACTGATTATTACACGATGTGGGCACACCAGATCAAGACACCAATTTTTGCTCTGCGTCTGCTCCTTCAGGAAAATCCGACAGTGAATAAAGAAGCTCTCACTGAACTTTTTAAGATTGAACAGTATGTAGAAATGGTTCTGGGTTATCTGCGCACAGAAGATATGTCCTCAGATCTGAAACTTTCACGCTGTGCCCTTGATTCGATCATCCGCGAACAGATACATAAATATGCCGGAATCTTTATTTCAAAAAAACTGTCTCTGACTTATGAAGGAATTTCAGAGAATGTCCTGACCGATGAAAAATGGCTTGGTTTTGTAATTGGACAAATTTTGTCAAACGCACTCAAATACACCCGTACCGGCGGGATTCGTATTTCTTTGAAAGATGTCCCCGGTAACTCACAAAATACAGAGGATATTTCAAACATGATAAGCCCATCTCCCGTTACACTTATAATCGAAGATACCGGCATCGGTATCCGCAAGGAAGATCTTCCACGTATCTTCGAAAAAGGCTACACCGGAGTCAACGGGCGTGAAAACAACCGTGCAACCGGTATCGGTCTGTATCTCAGCAAGAAAATCATGAAACGTCTCGGTCATCGCATCTATGTAACTTCCGAAGAAGGCAAAGGAACAAAAGTATTCCTGGAATTTTCCCAGAATGTCCTGACCATGTATTAATTAGAATATCCTAGGAGTTTATGCCTCCATTCGAAACGACCTTACAGAAATGTAAGGTTTTTTCGTATATTGTAACCTGCTTCGATGGCAGAAGCCGGGAAAGATTTCTATACTTACCTTATCAATAAAAAAGAAAGGAGCCCCGGTTATGGCTTTACTAGAAGTAACTAATATCAAAAAAATATACAGCACCCGTTTCGGAGGAAACAAAGTGCAGGCACTCTCCAATGTCACTTTTTCTATAGAAAAAGGGGAATTTGTTGCAATCATGGGAGAATCCGGTTCCGGAAAGACTACCCTCCTCAACATACTGGCATCTCTCGACCGCCCGACTTCCGGAGAAGTTCTCCTCGAAGGAAAAAATATCGTACATCTTACAGAAAAAGAAATCTCGGCTTTCCGAAGAAAAAACCTTGGCTTTGTTTTTCAGGATTTTAATCTGCTGGATACCTTCTCTTTAAGAGATAATATTTATCTTCCACTCGTCCTTGCCGGCGAAGATTACCGAGAAATGGAACAGAAGATCCGCCCGATTGCACAGGCACTGTGTATCACAGAACTTCTGGATAAATATCCTTATGAAGTTTCCGGTGGACAGAAACAGCGTGCAGCGGTTGCCAGAGCTCTGATCACAGACCCGAAGCTGATTCTTGCTGATGAGCCCACAGGAGCCCTCGATTCAAAAGCAGCATCTGCACTGCTTTCCATGTTTGGCGAGATCAATGACGAAGGACAGACGATTCTGATGGTCACACACAGTGCACAGGCTGCCAGCCATGCATCCAGAGTCCTTTTTATTAAAGATGGAGAAGTTTTTCATCAGATTTATAAGGGCAGTAAATCCCGCCAGGAAATGTATCAGATGATTGCCGATACGCTTACCATACTGACGACAGGCGGTGAATATCATGCGTAAAGGAATCTTCTCAAAACTGGCAGTTCAGAACATCCGCAACAATAAAAGCACCTACATTCCTTACATGATCACCTGTATCTTCTGCATCGCCATGATCTATATGATGGAATTTTTACGCGACTGTCCAACGCTGGATCAGGCTGTTCGCCATGCCGCAGAAGTACGAATGATTCTCTCTACAGGAGAAGTTGTTGTTGTGATCTTCTGTGTGATCTTTCTGATCTACAGTAACAGTTTCCTGATGAAAAGAAGGCAGAAAGAAATCGGACTTTACAATATTCTTGGACTGGAAAGAAATCATATCGGCATTGTACTGTTACTGGAAACGATTTTTACAACAATCCTTTCCCTCACTGGTGGAATCGCAATCGGAATCCTTGCCAGTAAACTGTCACTTCTCCTTCTTCTGAGACTGCTGCATATTCCGGCAGTACTTGGATTTTATATTTCCACAAAGGGAATTATTACTTGTCTTCTGATGTTCGGTGCCATTTTCCTGTTGATCCTTCTTCTGAATCTCAGAAGGATTCATTTAAGCCGTCCGGTAGAATTACTTCGTGGCAACAACACGGGAGAAAGAGAGCCGAAAGCAAAATGGCTTATGGCACTGCTTGGTTTTATCTGTCTTGGCATCGGTTATTACCTTGCCATCACAACAGAATCACCAATTAAAGCAATCACAATCTTCCTGCTTGCCGTAATCCTTGTTATGGCAGGAACCTATCTGCTTTTTACTGCAGGCAGTATTGTAATTCTGAAGTTTCTTCGCCGCAGAAAAAGCTTTTACTACAAGACTGGAAATTTTATCAGTATTTCCGGTATGCTTTACCGTATGAAGCAGAACGCTGTCGGGCTGGCCAGCATCTGTATCTTAAGTACCGGAGTTTTGCTCATGATCTCCATGACTGTCTCTATCTATTTTGGTATGAATGATATCATGGTAAACCGTTACCCATACGATACCGATATCTCCATTACCGGTGTCGGTGAAGAGGAATGCCAGACTGCAATAGAAACATTTGAAAAAGCAATTTCTGACAACAAGGTTCCTGTAGACAAAAAAGCCGAAGAAATTTATCTCACAATCATCAGTCGTATAAATCACGGGCAGATTCAGATTGCAAAGCCAAATACTTTAAGCGAATCTGGTTCTGTACTGACACTTTCACTTGTGCGTCAGTCTGAATATGAAAAACTCACTGGTACAAATCCGGCATTACAGGATGGAGAGATTCTTGCATGGGCTTCAAAGATGACTGAAAAATCAGATTCTCTCACAGTCAATGATTCTGTTTTCTCTGTAAAAAAATGGCTGGAGAATTCTCCTCTGACCTGCGGTCGCGATATCGTCTATAGAAATGCAGTATTTGTTGTCACTGATTCTGATTTTGAAAAGTTTGATAAAATGCGAACAGAAATGTATAAGAATACCTCAGCTACCCCTGCTGGACAGGATCTGACCGTTCATCTTGGTCTGGATATCACCGGCTCCGATGAAACAAAAATTGCCTATGGTACACCGGTACTGGATGCAATAAAAGCTCTGCAAGATAATGGACAACTGTCGGATAACTCCTGGATTACTTCCGGAATCCGTGCACAGGAATATGATTCCTACTACGCAGATAACGGTTCCCTTCTGTTCATCGGAATTTTTCTCGGATCACTTTTCCTTCTCGGTACAGCGATGATCATCTACTACAAACAGATCTCGGAAGGATACGAAGACCAGAATCGTTTTGAGATCATGCAGAAAGTAGGACTGAGCCATCGCGAAGTCAAAAGCTCAATCCGACGTCAGATCCTGATGGTATTTTTCCTTCCGCTTCTCATGGCAATGCTTCATATTTCCATGGCATTTCCACTGATCCGCCGGATGCTCCTGCTGTTCGGCATGACAAATACCAGATTGTTCATCGGCTGTACCGCCGGTACGGTGCTGATCTTTGCACTGGTATATGGCCTGATCTATCTCATGACCGCAAAATCGTATTATCATATCGTAGAACGGAGATAACAACATATAAAGTAAGCCCCTCACTTGCAGAATCTCATCTGTAAATGAAGGGCTTATATCATTTCATAATTAATCTAATTTCAAGATCAGATATTCAGAAGGTCGCTGAATACTTTCAATGCTCCGTCTGTCTCGTGTGCAAGAACACGTTTTGCAAGGACTTTACCAAGCTGAACGCCTTCCTGGTCAAAGCTGTTTACATTCCACAGGAATCCCTGGAACATAACTTTATTTTCGAAGTGTGCAAGGAGTGCGCCAAGGCTTGCCGGATTTACCTGCTCGCCGATGATGATGCTGGACGGACGTCCGCCTTCGAAGTTCTTATTGCGATTGTCATCTGCTTTACCGCATGCAAATGCAACGATCTGAGCTGCTACGTTTGCACAGAGTTTCTGCTGGCTTGTGCTGTCCTGGATCACTACATCTGTACCCATCTGGTTGTTCTTAAATCCGATAAACTGAAGCGGTACGATGTCTGTTCCCTGATGCAGGAGCTGATAGAAGGAATGCTGTCCATTTGTTCCTGGTTCTCCAAAGATTACCGGTCCTGTTACATAATTTACAGGATCACCGAAGCGGTTTACAGATTTTCCGTTGGATTCCATATCAAGCTGCTGTAAATGTGCCGGGAAACGGCTCAGTGCCTGTGAATATGGAAGAACAGCTGTGCTTGGATATCCGAGGATATTTCTTTCATATACACCGATCAGTGCATCCAGCATAGCCGGATTCTGCATAACGTCTTCGTTCTTTGCAAGCTTGTCTTCTTCTGCTGCACCTTCAAGGAATTCTGCAAATACTTCCGGTCCGAATGCCAGAGATAATACAGCACCACCAACTGCAGATGTGGAAGAATAACGTCCGCCGATATAGTCATCCATGAAGAATGCTGCGAGGTAATCATCGCTCTTTGCAAGAGGAGATGTCTCACTTGTAACTGCGATCATATGCTTGGAAGCATCCAGACCTGCATTCTTCAGAGCATCTTTAACAAAAGATTCGTTTGTCAGAGTTTCAAGGGTTGTACCTGATTTGGAAACCAGTACAAAAATGGAATGTGCAACATCGATAGAATTCAGAACTGCTGCCGCATCATCCGGATCTACGTTGCTGATGAATTTTGCTTCCATTTTGAATTTGTCGTTTTTCTTTGCCCAGTTTTCAAGTGCAAGATACATTGCATGAGGACCAAGATCACTTCCGCCGATACCGATCTGAACAACAGTTGTGAATTTTTCTCCTGCTGCGTTTGTAATCTCACCTGCATGTACTTTATTGGCAAAGTCAGCGATCTTCTGCTGCTGTTCTACATAGAAAGCACGTTTGTCAACACCGTCAGCTGTGACAGTATCACCAAGCTGTCCACGTGTCAGCTGATGAAGAACAAGACGTTTCTCACCTGTATTGATCATTTCGCCATTGTAAAGAGCTGCGTATTTTTCAGTAAGCTGTGCTTCTTTTGCCAGTTTTTTAAGACCTTCCAGCACTTCATCATCTACCTGCTTTGCAGCATAGTTATATGCAAGACCAGCAGCCATCGGTACACTGTAGTTCTTTACACGTTCTGCACCATTTTCTCCGGTCATGGCTTCTACAAGGTTTACTTTTTTTACATTGGAAAGTTCTTTGAATGATTCAAGAGTATCCAGGTTGTTCCAGGTAATCATAATAAGATTCCTCCTTAAAATTAAATGTTCCCGCTGTTTCAGGATTCGTTTCAATCCCTTTGATTATAATATCAAACGAATGTAAATTCAAGTCTGCAAAGAAGGATATCTTACTCTACTCCAACACAATATCCATCTCATGCCAGGCTTCGCCGCCCCACACAGAATCGCCGATTCCATGGTCTTTAAAGCCAAATTTCTTATACATCTCAACCTTATCCGGGAGGCAGGTCAGGATCAGCTTCTTTCTTCCCTTAACCTGTTCTCTTTCCTTATATTGTTCCATCAGTTCTCTTGCCAGTCCCTGGTGTTGGTGCTCCGGCAGCACATCCAGTCCAAGGAGCATAATATTTGTACCAGCCGGATCATGCTGGTCAGCATCCGTAAAAAAGTCATCCGTCAGATGTTCCCGATTCGTTGCCAGACCATTCAGAAAAGCTGCCATCTTTCCAGTTTTTCGGTCCACTGCCACCAGAAAAAGATCCGGTGCATTTTCGATTCGTGGTGCCATGTGCTCATATGTACAAGCCTCATTTGGTGGAAAACAGATTGCCTCAATTCTCACGGCCTGTTCGATCTCATCCCGCCTGATATCGCGGAATTCATATTTCTCGTGTAATGCTTTGTTACTTTGTCCCATAATTCTCTCGTTATTGTTTACATAATAAGCAATAACCTTCTTCTCCTTCTCATACCGATCAAGTATGTATTTTTTCTTTACATATAACAAAAAAAAGTATAACATAAAGATATTACAATTTATATAAAGGCGGGCAAATTCATGGACTATACTATTAATACAAAATGCGTGCAGGCAGGCTACACACCAGGAAACGGCGAACCACGTCAGATTCCGATCATTCAGTCAACCACTTACAAATATGATACCAGCGAAGACATGGGCAAGCTCTTTGACCTTGAAGCTGAAGGATATTTCTATTCAAGATTACAGAATCCTACCAACGACTATGTTGCAGCCAAGATCACAGCTCTCGAAGGCGGTACCTCTGGTATGCTGACTTCTTCCGGACAGGCAGCAAACTTCTTCGCTGTCTTCAATATCTGCGAAGCCGGCAGCCATATCGTTTCCTCCTCTTCCATCTATGGAGGAACCTACAACCTTCTTGCAGTTACAATGAAAAAAATGGGCGTAGACGTTACCTTCGTTGACCCGGACTGCACAGAAGAAGAATTAAACGCAGCTTTCAAAGAAAATACCAGAGCTGTTTTCGGTGAATCTATCGCCAATCCGGCACTTACCGTTCTTGATATCGAGAAATTTGCAAAAGCAGCGCACGCACATGGTGTGCCGCTCATCGTAGATAACACCTTCCCAACACCGGTCAACTTACGTCCGATCGAATGGGGCGCAGATATCGTTACACATTCCACAACCAAATATATGGATGGACACGGAGCAGCGCTCGGCGGTGCGATCATCGATGGCGGCAAATTTGACTGGATGGCACATGCAGACAAATTCCCGGGACTCTGCACACCGGATGATTCTTATCACGGAGTTACCTATGCTGAAAAATTTGGAAAAGAAGGCGCTTTCATCACCAAATGTACTTCTCAGCTGATGAGAGACCTCGGCTGCGCTCAGTCTCCACAAAGTGCATTTATTCTGAACCTTGGACTGGAATCACTTCATGTACGTATGCCAAGACATGTTGAAAACGGCCAGGCAGTTGCAGAATTCCTTGAGAAACACGACAAAGTAGAATTCGTAAACTATCCGACACTTCCATCTAACAAATACTATGAAACTGCAAAGAAATATCTGCCAAACGGTGGATGCGGTGTTGTTTCCTTTGAATTAAAGGGTGGACGTGCTGCTGCCGAAAAATTCATGAAAAATCTGAAACTTGCAGCAATTGAAACACATGTAGCAGATGCAAGAACCTGCTGCCTCAACCCGGCAACCTCCACACACCGCCAGATGAATGACGAGCAGCTCGCTGCTGCCGGAATTCCAGCCGGACTGATCCGTATCTCCTGCGGCCTTGAAGATAAAAACGACCTGATCGCAGATATCGCCCAGGCACTGGACGCAATTTAATCGAATTAAGTATATCTCAAAAAAGGAAGAACTCGACTCCGCAATGTCATTTAGTTAAGGCATTGCTCGACTCCGTTCTTCCTTTTTTGTGCTTTATTTTGTGGATTTTTCATATAAAAAAAGCCCCTACAATGCCTTTCGACACCATAGGAGCTTTCTCTGTAATTTTTCTTTATTCTATTCTGCCTTCAGATAAATCTGGAATGCATCATAATTTTGCTCTGGTAATGGAAGCAGGATTCCGGCATGCATCAACGCCGCGCCGGAGAAGTTTCCAGCGTCTTCTCCATCCAGCTGCATCTGATAAACCTTTTTCGGATCCAGCCCTTTCCATTTCACGATCTCAGATGCTGCATTTGCATACATATCTGTATAAACGACAGACATGCAGGCCTCACTGCCATCCTGTGCCGCATATTCCCATACAGTATAGTCTCTGTTTTCAAATGGTGAAGTCAGTCTGTAATAATCTCCGAACTGGAACAGTCTTCCATGTTCTTTGAAGAACGCAATCTGTTCTCCCGCCATCTTCTTTTCTTCATCAGTCATCTTACTGAGATCCAGTTCATATCCAAATGTTCCCTGCATTGCACAGATTCCTCTTGTCTTGAATGGTGTCACGCGATGATTCTGATGATTCGGGCAAACCGATACGTGTGCGGAAACAGAAGACATCGGATAGCCAAAGGAAGTACCGTACTGAATACGCAGTCTTTCAATCGCATCCGTATTATCGCTACACCAGATCTGCGGACAGTAATACAACATACCTGCATCAAACCGTCCACCGCCGCCACTGCATCCTTCCAGCAGAAGTTCCGGGAATCTCTGAGTCACAGCTTCCAGTACTTTATAAAGGCCAAGCACATAACGATGTCTCAGTTCCCCCTGACGGTCACGTGGAAGCTTCGCACTGTAAGCAGCCATAAGTGAACGGTTCATATCCCATTTGATATACTGGATATCCGCTTTCTCTACAATATCACAGATCCGCTCTGTCAGATAATCTGTCACATCTTCTCTGGACATATCCAATACCAGCTGGGAACGACTTCTGATCGGCTGTCTTCCCGGTATGACCAGTGCCCAGTCCGGATGTGCCCGATACAGATCACTGTCCTCAGAGATCATCTCCGGCTCAAACCAAAGCCCGAAAGAAAGTCCCATATCATGTACTTCTTTCACCAGCTCAAAAAGGGTTCCGCACAGCTTTTTCTCATTTACAAACCAGTCGCCAAGACCGGAGAAATCATCATCCCTTTTTCCAAACCATCCATCATCCAGTACCAGCATATCCAGATTCAGTTCTGCCGCTTCTTTTGCAATTGCAATCAGATTGTCTTTGTTAAAATCAAAATAGGTTGCTTCCCAGTTATTTACCAGAATCGGGCGCACTCTGTCTTTCCAGCAGCTGCGGATCAGATTCGACACGATTGCCTGATGCAGAGTCTGGGACAGCTTTGAAAATCCATCTGCACTGTATGTCAGACATACCTCAGGTGTGCTGAAGCTTTCACCCTTTTTTAGTTTCCAGGAAAAATCATAGTCATCAATTCCAATGACCAGTCTTGTCTGATTAAACTGATCTACTTCTGCCTGTGCATGAAAACCGCCACTGTACAGAAAAGATGCACTGTAGCACTCACCAGTACTCTCTGTAGTGTCTTTATCCGCAAGAATCACAAAAGGATTATGCTGGTGGCTGGAAGTTCCACGGGTACTGCGAAGCTCCGTGATGCCGTGTGGCAGACTGTTTCTTTCCATCTGACGCTCACCGGCATGTTTTCCATAAAAATGAATCAGATCATATTTTCCCATTCCAAGATCCAGACACGCACTCATAATTCTGGAAATCTGGATATCACCCTCTGTACGGTTTTCGACTACTGCTGCTCTTGTAATGATATCCAGCTCTTCAAAGACTCCATAAAGAAGATGTACATAGACTTCTTCAACAGCATCTTTCAGAACGATCTCCAATGTCTCTCCTTCTGATTTCTCAGAAGAAAAGAATGCCGGAAGCCCCGGAATGTTATATTTTCCTTCTCTTACCTGATAGCTGTCAAAGAAAAACATCCCGTCCTGTACACCGCTTCCAAGGTCTACTTTCAGACAGTCTACACGATAATCTCCGTCGCCATATACCGGAAACTCCTGCGGAAGAAAATCCAGAGAATATACACGCTCTCTGTCAGTCCCCGGGATATTTCCGCTGAATCCACGGTCTGCCATACGAATCAGATAGGAACAGTCCGTATCATCCGTACGGTTTCCGTAATAAGTGTGAATAAGCATATTCTGCTCGTCCACTTTCATCTGATAAGTACTGTTTTTTGTATGAAGAGTAAAAATCTGATTCTTTATATTGATAGCCATTGTCGTTTTCCCTTTCTGTCTTTTTCAAGAATTATTTTACTGCTCCGTTTACAACACCATTGATAATCTGTTTCTGGCAGATGATATAAAAGATTAAAATTGGAAGTAATGCCAGAAGATAAGATGCAAATGCCAGGTTATAATTCGTTCCGAACTGTGTCTGGAAATTCAGCTGTGCCAGCGGCAGTGTGTTCTGATCTGTACCGGACATGATGACCAGTGGAGTCATAACGTCATTCCAGGTACTCATTGCTGTGAGAACTGCTACTGTTGCATGCATCGGTTTCATATTTGGAAAAATAATCTTCCAGTAAGTCTGCCATACTCCGGCTCCATCCACACAGGCAGCCTCTTCCAGTGCCATCGGGATATTATTCAGATATCCGGAATAAAGCAGTACATTCATCGGCATAAAAAACACAACATACAATACGATAACACCAAAGCGGTTTGCGATTCCCAGCTGTGCAGTTTCTTTTACCAGCGGCATCATAAGAACCGCAAACGGTACAAACATACCACTTACAATGTAATAGTAAGAAATCTTAAATATCTTACGCTGCTTCATCTTTCTTCCGATCAGATAACCGGCAAGTGAATGTATTAATATACATAATACCACAGTTACCCCGGTAATAAGAAGACTGTTTCCAAGAGAATGCCAGAAATCAGTTACACGCATTGCTTCTGCAAAGTTTTCAAAACTCCATTTCTGTGGGAATGCCAGTGCACCAGCTACATCATTTGTCATTTCCGATGGCTTCTTAAATGCAATGATCACTGTCATATACAGTGGAAATAAAATCGTCAGACAGCCAAGTACCAGTAAAATATTAATAATCCTGTTTGTAGTCTTACCACGAACAGTGCCTTCTTTTTTCTTTGTTCTGCTCATTATAACTGCTCCTCCTTACTTCCCAGGAATTTCATCTGAAACAGTGATATCGCAACGATCACAATAAAGAATACAAATGCATTCGCACTCTGGAAACCAAACTGTCCTCCACTCATACCATTGTTATAGATCAGATAAGAAATGGACTCTGTGCTCTGTGACGGGCCACCTTTTGTCAAAGACATGATCTGGTCAAATACCATCAGCGCATTTTTCATACAAAGGACAAGGTTAATTGTTACAAATGGCATGATCAATGGAAGTGTAATGCTCTTAAATTTTTTCCATCCGGATGCTCCATCCAGCATACATGCCTCATAAACTTCTTCCGGAACAGTCTGCAGACCGGAAATATAAATGATCGTATTCATCGCTATTCCCTGCCATGCTCCGACGATCACAATTGCGATCCATGCCCATTTTGTACTTCCAAGGAGACTTGTTTTCAGGAAATCAATTCCTGTTACTTCTCCGATCGTCGGCAGAATATATGTAAAAATGAAACTGAAGATATAACCGACAACCAGACCTCCCAGAATATTTGGTACAAAATAGATTCCTCTGAGTGCATTTTTTCCACGGATCTTGCTGTTCAGTCCCAGTGCCAGGATCAGGCTGAGAAGATTGACCACAATTGTCATAACCAACGCATATTTAAATGTAAACAGATATGAGTGACCCACACGGGAATCCTGGAAAATTTCTGCAAAGTTCCGCAGTCCTACAAAATCATAACTTCCATATCCGCGGAAGTTTGTAAGTCCGTAATAAAAACCTTTGATCAGCGGTAATGTATTAAAGCAGAAGAAAAGAACCAGAATCGGTGCCAGCAGGCCAAGAAATATCTTTTCATTTTTGCTCCACGCACCATGTTTTTTATTCATGATCATTACCCTCCTCATATGCTTTTACTTTTGCCACGACATCTCTGTTGTAGCGAATCCATTCTTTGTCAAATCGTTTCATAAATGTATCTGTCGCATCAGCACTGTCATCCATCAGATATGTCTGGATCATTGCATCTACTGACATTTCGCTCGGATAATGATGGTCCTGATAATCCGCTACAATACCGTTTTCGATATAATCACGCATTTCTTCCAGCTCCGGAGTAATCTCAAAATCACCTTTTTTACATGGAACAGCGCTCTGTGCATTCAGATATTTTTTGACATTTTCATCTTCGAGCATATAACTGAGCACTTCATAAGCTGCCTCTTTATTTTTACAATCTTTCATCACGCAGAACATCAGATCATTTCCGGAATTCAGCACATTTTTATCTGCATCTTCATTTGCCGGAAATACAAAAGAACCAATATTCATATCCGGATTTACAGATTTGATCTGAGAGATCGCATAGCTTCCAATTGTAAACATCGCAGATGTTCCTCTTGCGAATGCAGTGCAGGCATCGTTATATCCCTGAGACACCGGATCTTTCTGTCCATATGCAAGAAGCGCTTTTTCCTTTTCTGCCACTTCTCTGTAATTTTCTGCAAAAGTTGTTTCTCCACTGTTTACCTGATAAGTCAGATCAGAATCGCACAGACTTACTGCAATTGCATTCCACGGTGCCAGTGTAGTCCATGTATCTTTAAAACCAAAATATAATGGCTGGATTCCTTCTGACTGGATCTGATCACAAAGATTCGTAAATTCTGTCCATGTGGTCGGAACCTCCCAGCCATGTTCTTCAAACATATCCCGGTTAAAAAGAATTCCAGCTGCATTTGCCATATACGGAACGGCATAAACACCATCTTTCGGCACATATTCCAGATCTTTGTTCATCTCAAGATATTTCTCTTTAATATCGTTCAGTCCTTCAAAATCAGAAATATCCATCAGCATGTCTGCATCCAGAAAATTGGAATAATTAATATCCCCGCCAATTCCTATGATATCCGGATTATCCTCACGGATAAATCTTGTTTTTAGGATTGTCATTGCATCGTTCGGTGAATCAATCTTTAAATAAATATCATCGTGCGTTGCATTGAACTCATCCTGAAACTGTTCAAAAATATCTACCGCCTCCGGTTTATACTGTACCATTTCAATTACAGTTTTGCCCTCTGTTTCGTCCTTTCCGGAGCATCCTGTCATAACTGTTCCCATTGCCAGAACGCCTGCAAGGAAAACAGCACCTACTTTATGCTTTCCCATTTGTTTCTCCCTTCTTTACAGCTATTTACTGCCATCCGGCAGTTCAGATTCAGACCGGTCATCTCTGTTTGATTCGATTCTAGCACCAAAAGAAAAGCTTCGTACATAGATGGATAACATCAAAATATACCATAATGCGTTATTTCCAGAATAATGTTGATGTTACTACTCATTATGGTATATAATAGTACTAAATAGCGATATTTCGTTAAAATTGTATGATTTCTGTATCTCGTTTTTATGCATATTTTACTATATCCCATAGGAGGAAATGATAAAAACCATGTCAGATTCTATTTTTCACATATTTTCCAATGAACTTTTTCTTGACCTGACCGTATACCAATACGGCTATGAGAAATGTGATCCTCTGCATTCTTATGGACCATTTGTACGTAATCATTATCTTTTTCACTATATTATTTCCGGCAAAGGAATGCTGAGTGTTACAGAAAAAGATGACAGTGCTATTTACCATATGGAAGCACATTCCGGCTTTCTCATTGAACCGGGGCGTATCAATCTTTACAGTGCTGACCAGAAATTCCCATGGGAATACGTCTGGGTAGAGTTCGATGGACTGCGTGCAAAAGAGCTGATGGAAGAAGCCGGACTGTCCAACGATCATCCGGTCTTTCATCCCATTTCCGATACAGCAGCAGATAAGCTTCGCGATGAAATGCTGCGTCTGACACAATATCCGGACAATTCCCGCCCATTTGGAATCATTGGTCAGTTATATCTTATTATGGATGCCCTTATCCAGGGTTCTTCCAATAAAAAAAGACTTCAGGGCGGAAAGCTTTCAAGATTTTACGCACAGGAAGCACTTTCTTTTATTGAACAAAATTATACGTTGCCAATCACAGTCGAAGATATGGCAAATCGCTGTAATCTTGACCGAAGCTATTTTGGTAAAGTTTTCAAAGATATGATCGGACAGTCTCCACAGGACTTCCTGATCCGCTATCGAATGAGTAAAGCAACCTCTCTGCTTACCAGCACCAGCCTGTCCATTGGTGACATCAGCGTTCAGGTTGGATATCCAAACCAGCTTCATTTTTCCAGAGCGTTCCGTAACATTTACGGGATGTCACCAAGGCAATATCGCCAACAGAACAAATTATTGTCCTGAATCACAGGCAGGTTACGTTTCTGTTTACTTTTCTTCATGATATTGCATTTTCTGCGAAAAGAATAGCTTTTACACCAGTCTGATGGTAAAATAAAAACCGAAAAATAAAACTGGAGGAACCCTATGAAAAAGAAAAAATTTTTTCCTCTCTCTATGGGAATCGGTTTTCTGTTCACAGGTCTGTTCTGCTGTTTTTCTGTATCAGCAGATGCTGTTGAAGGCTCACCAGGACAGACTGTTTCCGGAGAATATGCCGTTGTTATAAATACAGACACCTCTTCATCTCAAAATACCGGAACTCTGGTTTTTGACGATGGTACAGATACTGTCTCTTCTTATCTCAGCACTGGCAGCAGCGCAGCCAATCTGCCTGCGTCCCAGATTCTCAAAAAAGCTTCTGACACCAGTGATTATAATGTTCTTTCTTCATCTGCCCTTTCCGCAGCAGCTGCACAGTCTGCTGCCACAAGTTACTACATCGGGCAGGAAAAATATATCTATCGTTCAAATAGTACAGGCAAAACTTATGTATGCATCGGCATTGGTGAACACTGCTATATCTGGATGGATAAAGATATGAAAGCCAGTTACGATGCAGCTGGTAAGACTTCCTCAATCGCAAAGGATATGGCAGGTGTATATGACGGACAACCTTATCGAATCCTGAATACTCTGGCCGGTGGTAACATCCCATATGAAGATAATTCCGGTAAAATTTCAATTCTTCTCGAAACTTTATCTTCCGCAAGCGGCATGTACATGTACGACACAGACATCACAGCAATCCATATCAACACTCCTTCTGCATCTGCCTATGTTTCCGGTGAAATGTCCAAAAGAAACGGTCTGCTTGTACACGAAGGACAGCATGCACTGCTCTGGCTGAAAACCAGATTTTCCAATACCGGCAGATATATGTGGCTCAATGAGGGACTGGCTGTGACTGCCATGGACTATCTCTGGGGTGGCATTGATTCCAGCGGATGGTTAAACGGCATTGCCGGAAGTACCGCTATTCGAAGCGGCTCTTCCCTAATCTATCAGACCTACCGTGATGATACGGCGCAGGATTACGGCATGCCTTATCTTTTTATGCGTTATGTAATCGACCGTATGGCCGGAAGCTATAAACCAATGGATGTCCTGCCAAAATTTTACCAGATAGATGCCTCCACCCTTACCTGTGAAGAATACCTGACGCAGGTAACCGGCATTCCATTTAAGACATTAATGGCTGATTTCTATACCGCAATCGCTGCCGGCGATCTCTACGGCAATTACAGTTTCTCTGGTGACCGTATTGCCGCCGGAAAGGCTGCAACATTTCCTGTTTTTTCCGGAAACAGTAACCAGAACTATACGCTGCCTGCAGCTTCTGCAGTCATTATAAAACTGAAAAATGGGAAATTCACGGTTCCTGCCAACGGAAGCTCCAGCATTATTTACCGTATCGTCGGAAATCGCACCACTTCTGCAGCTCCATCTGAAGGTAGTGGTACTGCCTCTGATCCATATAAGATCACTTCTCTCGATGACCTGAACCTTATCTCGGATCATCCGGGCGCTTATTACAGTCTGACCAAAGATATTCAGACAAATGGAAATATTAATTTCTCTGTAAATTATTTCAGTGGACACTTAGATGGTAATTCACACACTATTTACGGATTGAAAAAACCGCTTATCGCCCAAAATGACGGAACCATTGAAAATCTGCGAATTGTAGCTGATTTTGACGATGACAGCCAGAATGTACAAGGTGTCATTGCACAATATAATCAGGGAAAGATTCAGGAATGTTCTATTTCCGGCACGATCACCGGACATATGGGTGGTGATGGATCCATGGTCTTTCCTGAATTTGGCGGCATTGCCGGTCAGAACGAACTTGCCGGAATCATCAGTGGGTGTACGGCCCGCCTGAATATAAATCTGTCTATGCCAGCTATGAAATGCTGGGTCGGCGGTATTGCCGGATTAAATATTGGTACAATAGAAAAGTGTGTCAGCAATGGAATCATCTCTGTCACCCAGGAAAACGGCACTTCTTATCCTCTTTATGTCGGTGGTATTGCCGGTGAAACCCAAAAATTCAGTGGTATGGGTGGTGTGATCAAAGAATGTCTGCATGCCGGTCAGATTAAAGTTTCCGGTGGTTCCTCTTTTGTTGGACAAATTTGCGGTCTTGCAGCTGCAAATGTAATAAATTCTTCAACCGGATTAAATGGTCACATCCTGAACTGTTATGGAAAAACGGGATCTGGAAATCTGGTCGGTTCTACTGCTGCAGTGCCTTCAACCGGTGGTCTGCTGACAGATGCACAGATGAAGGATTCTTCCTCTTACCAGGGATGGTCTTTTGGAGCTGACTGGAAAATGTCTGATGATGGAATCCCGGCTCGAACCGATTCCTCAGACATTACTTCACTTTCTGTAAAATATACTCCGTCCTCCTGTTATATTGGTGAAACACCATGGAGCTTCGGAACGCTTGTTATAAACAACAAAACGGAAGTTTCCATTACGCGGGATATGGTCAGCGGTTTTGATAATACATCGGCACATACCTGCCAGATTACTGTAACATACAAAGGCCGACAGACCAGTTATTTACTTCCTGTCGTTGCTCCAAAAACAAGTGATATTACAAGTCTCCAGATATCAGCAAAACCATCCAGACTTTCCTATACAGAGGGAGATCTGTTCAATCCATCCGGTGTCAGCTTCTTTGCTACCATAGGCGGTCGCTATGCCTATATTTACAGCGGATATACTTATGATAAAACGCGTGCGCTGACTTCTTCTGATACAGAAGTTACTTTTGACTATTTTGGTGCAAAAGTAACACAGAAGATTTCTGTTGCAGCAAATACACCAACAAAACTGAATATTCTTTCTTCGCCATCAAAGACTCAGTACACCATCGGAGATAAGCTGGATCTTTCGGGAATAAAGCTTCAGATTGTTTACAGCAATGGAACCCTTTCTCCAATAATTACTACTGATACTCTGGATACCTATGGAATTCATATAGCACTTGGCGCTGCTTCAAATGTTACTGCGATTGACAAAAAGCATATTATGACTGCTTCGGACAGCGGAAGCTCTCTTCTGTTTTATGCTACAGATATATTACCAGGACAGTATGGAACTGTAACTGCAGTTTCCTCGACTCTCAGTGTACTGGCTCCTCTGCAGATTACAGATACAGAGCTTCATCTGTGCACTGGAACCAAGAACACTCAATATGCTTATTCCGGCAACGTAACCGGCGGCAGTGGCGAGTACAAGACAACCGTTGTCAGCGAGAATCTTCCGTCCGGACTGAGCCGAAATAATATACCTGACAGTTCCAGTTACTCTTATTTCTATTACTCAGGAACAGTTACTGCTCCTGTCGGCACTTACGAGTCACTGTACACCGTTCAGGATACTCAGACAAAAGCGACCTTATCGGTAAAAATTGTATTACATGTACTTGCTTCCAGTGAAGCAAAATTTTACAGTTTCGTACTGCGTGCCTCGGATAACCCGGAACTTAAACAGGATGTCATCGGAGAGATTGGAACGGACACGATCATTCTCCGGCTGCCAAAAGGCACAAATGTAACTGCCCTGAAACCATCTATTGATTTTGGCTACAGTTACGGTACTTCCCTTCCGTCTGCCTTTTGGAGTGGAAACCCACATGATTTTACCAATCCGGTCATTTATACATTAACTGCACCGGACGGAGTTACAAAGAAATCCTACACCGCGCAAGTAGAATTCTATGATTCTGCTCAAGGAGTCACAACTCCGACTCCAAAGCCGACCAATACTCCGACTCCAAAGCCCACCAGTACTCCGACTCCGAAGCCTACCAGCACCCCGACTCCGAAGCCTACCAGCACCCCGACTCCAAAGCCTACCAGTACTCCGACTCCGAAGCCTACCAGCACCCCGACTCCGAAGCCTACCAGTACCCCGACTCCGAAGCCTACCAGCACCCCGACTCCGAAGCCTACCAGTACCCCAACTCCGAAGCCTACCAGTACCCCGACTCCGAAGCCTACCAGTACTCCAGTGCCAACAAATACTCCGGTTCCGACTAACACTCCGACTCCAAGACCAACAAATACTCCGGTTCCGAAGCCACAGCCTACCAGTACTCCAGCTCCAAGACCTTACCCAGTTGGAATGCCTGTCAAACATACAGCAAGTAATGGCATATATAAGGTAACCGGCACTCAAACTCTGGAGTATACAAAACCCGTAAATAAAAAATCGAGTGTTATTAATATTCCGGACCGCATTACACTCAATGGTCTGGATTACACTGTAACCTCTGTTGGAAGCAAAGCTTTCAAAAACAACAAATATCTGAAGAAGGTATCCATTGGAAATAACGTTGTTCAGATCAAAAATTATGCTTTCTATAAATGCCCTAAACTGTCTTCTGTAAAAGTTGGAAGATCCGTTCGGTTAATTGGAAAGCAATGTTTCTACGGATGTAAGAAATTAAGAACACTGAACATTCAATCTCCAGGATTATCGGAGAAATACACTGGTTCAAATGCCTTTAAAGGAACACCTGCAAAAATGAAAGTCTATGTTCCAAGAAAACAGGCCAAAAATTATAAAAAATTATTCCTGAAACGAGGGATGCGCAAAACTGTCACTTTCAAAGGCATTCGATAGGTAGTAAAAAGAAGGAGCAGTCCGAAAATATATTTCAGACAGCTCCTTTTTTTCTGACTTAAGAAGGGGAATTTCTGATATAAATACAGTTCGCCCATATTCTCCCCACCAGCAGTTTTATTTACCTACTGCAACTCCTTCAATATTGATCTTCCAATCGTGCCTTCCGGCATCTGTACCCCAAAATTTTCTGCAACAGATGCACCGATCACCGCAAATGTATCCTGATTCTCAATAGCTCCTGTTTCTTTCATTTTCTTTGAATATG
>OGYG01001038.1_pt1 | contig 21202 bp, 20 predicted proteins | sample 1576481 | NCBI WGS metagenome assembly OGYG01 (sample SAMEA3541497, study PRJEB24748) | human gut metagenome | biome: human gut; feature: human-associated habitat; material: faeces | place: China | collected 2012 | reverse complement strand
AATTTGAAATAAAGCAAAAGAGGCCATCCCAACTCTATTTTGAGACAGCCTCTTTGAAGTTATTGAATCATTATTTAAGGGCTATAAAAGAAGGATTTGGGAGATAGAAGTTTTTTCCGTAATTTTGAAACAGTGTATTTTTATAATAGTGGTATGAATAAATTTAGCAATAAATCTATTGAAGAACTCGGTTTCTATGTATATTCGTTAGTAGACCCTCGAGATGGTAAAATCTTCTATATTGGAAAAGGATGTGGAAATCGTGTTTTCCAGCATTGTGAGGCAGCCCTACAGGGAGATGAAGTATCCTTAAAATTAAATTTAATTCGAGAGATTATTTCTTTGGGATTACAAGTAGAGCATTATATACTTCGGCATAAACTTTCTGAAAAAGAAGCTTTTCAAATAGAATCTGTTCTTATAGATTTTCTTACATATCCAAAATTTAATACGGAACAAATACTAACCAATATTGTAAGTGGACATCATCAGTGGGATGAAGGTATTAAAACCGTTGATGAGATTAATGCAATCTATGATTGTGAACGAATTAAGATAAATAACAATGAACATTTGTTGTTGGTAAGTTTGAATAGAAGTTTTGATGATGCAAAAGCTCAAGGTGTTTATCAACGAATAAATATTTATGAGAAAACTCGTCAATATTGGGCAATAGCAAAATCTCGTGCAGCTGAAATAGATTATGTGTTAGGGGTATATCATGGAATTGTACGGTCGGTAATTAAGGTTGATAGTTATGATTGGACTTTTTATGATGAAGAGAAAAAAGTCCGTTTTAGTAAAGAACGCTGTTGTTTTCATGGTACTTTAATAGCAGATTCACCTTATTTGAATAAAGATGTGAGTGATTATCCTTTTGGAAGTGGAGGGGCAATTAGGTATATTCCATAAATTAATTGTAAAAAGAAAAAAAGTATAGTATACCATGAAAAAACGATTTATCTTTATTTTATGTGGCTTGTTTTTGTGTGCAGCTACGATAGCTGCTACAGATTACAACGTGCTTCAGCAGGGAGCTGTCGGTGATGGAAAAACATTGAATACAAAGTCTTTGCAATCGGCTATTGATGCGCTTCATGCAAAAGGGGGCGGGCAGCTGTACTTCCCTGCCGGACGCTACTTGACCGGCAGCCTGCAACTGAAATCGAATGTGACACTTTACCTGGAAAAGGAAGCGGTGCTGTTAGGAAGTACGAGTCCTTATGATTATCCGGGCTTCAGCACTGAAAAGGAGCTGAAAGTCAACAATGACCACTTTGACCAGGCATTGATTTATGCCGAAGGGGCAGAGAATATCGGCATTACGGGAGAGGGGTGTATAGACGGGCAGGGCAGAGAACTGGCTCTGACGATTGACAGCCTGCATCATACGGGAGAACTGGTGGACAAACACTATAATACGTATCGTAAACGGCCGAACACACGACCAAAGTTGCTTTTTATGCGTAATTGCCGGAAGGTGGAGCTTCGGAAGACTAATTTCCGGAGCGGTGCGGCATGGGGACTTTCTTTTTCTCTGTGTACCGACCTGACGATTGATAGTCTGCATGTGGAAAACAGGGCGTACTGGAACAATGACGGGATTGACATCAGCGATTGTAAGGATGTACGTATCTCCAACTGTTTCATTAACTCGGCAGACGATGGCATTTGCTTGAAGTCGCACTACCGGGGAGCATGGAACGACCTGGTATCCATCCCCAACTGCTACATTATCAGCAGTGCCAGTGCCATTAAGTTTGGTACGGAATCGTTGGGTGGATTCAAGAATGTGACCATTGACAATATTCGGATTAAAGATACTTTCCGTTCGGCCATAGCCATCGAGTCGGTTGACGGGGCAGAGATTGAAAACGTGCAGGTGTCTAATGTACATGCGGTCAATACGGGAAATGCCATCTTTATCCGTTTGGGTCACCGTTCGGGTGAGCAACCGGGGTATTTGCGGAATGTGACGATTAAGGATATGTATGTGGAAGTGCCTTTCGGTCGTCCGGACATCAACTATGACCTGCGCGGACCGGCGGTGACGTTCTTTCATAATCCGTTCCCGAGTTCTATCTCAGGCATTCCGGGGCATGATATTGAAAACGTGAAGCTGGAGAATATAGAGATTGTGTATCCGGGACGTGCTACGCGCGGAATGGCTTATATGTCGGTGAGCCGCTTGAAAGACGTGCCGGAAAATGAAAAAGGATACCCGGAATTTACCATGTTCGAGGAACTGCCTTCATGGGGATTCTATGTGCGTCATGTGAAAGGTATCCAGATGCACAATATTAAGTTGCGTTTGCAGGAAGATGATTTCCGTCCGGCTTTTGTGTTCGACAGGGTAAGCGATGTACGTCTTTCGGACATCAGTTTGCCGGAGAATAAAAAGGCGGGGCAGGTGGTGCTGCGGCAGACAAACTTGCAATCGGCTGATAATGCGGTGAAAGAATATGTCAGGGAAGTAGAATAGGTATCAGGAGTTACTTATATAAAAGCATGATGCCTTCCAGGGTCACGGAATGAATAGACTCGGGAAGGCATCATTATTTTTATGGCTATCGGATTTATTCCAGACAGGCATCCAGGTCTTTGATAAGCTGTTCCTTGTCAAGGTGCTGGCCGATGAAGACAATCTTCTGCATGCGGTCGCCATAGTGTTCATCCCAGTCTCTCAGCAGGCCGGGTTCGCGCTTCATCAGTTCCACGATTTCTTCTTCCGGCTGGGTAGCATACCAGAGTCCGGCTTCTGAAATCTGTTTCTGCCGTCCGGCCTGTTCGAACAGGAACGACATGTTGCGGTTGTGGGCAAAGTAACATACTCCCTTGGCACGAATCACGTTGTGAGGCCATTTCGTTGCGACAAAGCGGTCGAACTTATGGATGTCGAAGGCAGGGCGGCGATAGTACACGAAACTGCTGATGCCGTATTCCTCTGTCTCACCTTCTTCATGGTGGTGGTGATGGTGGTAGCCTTCGTGTGAGTGTTCATGAGCGTGTGCATGATTGTGCTCTTCCTCGTGGTGATGTTCGTGTTCCTCGTGGTGTTCATGTGTTTCATGGTGAGGATGCGCTTCTTCTTCGGATACGGGGCGTTCTATCTCACGAATCCATCCGGCAGAAGTGGCCACCCGTGCATAGTCGAAACGGCGGGTACCCACAATCTTGTCAAGGTCTACCTTGGCATAGTCGCATTCAATGATTTCCGCACGGGGCTGGAGGGTACGGATGATGCTTTTGATGCGCTCCCGTTCTTCGGGGGTAACTTCCGATACCTTGTTCAGCAGCACGGTGGTACAGAACTCAATCTGCTGGATGAGCAGGTTGGCAATGTCTTCCTCTTCCAAATCTTTTCGGGTAAGTTCGTTGCCACCGTCGAATTCGCTTTGCAGGCGGAGAGCATCGACCACGGTCACGATGTTGTCAAGGCGGCAGGTTCCGTACTTGGTGTAGGCACCGCCCAACTGGGGGATGGAACAGATGGTCTGGGCAATCGGTTCCGGTTCGCAGACACCACTGGCTTCGATGACGATGTAGTCGAAGCGCTGCATTTTCATCAGCTCAAATATCTGTTCGATAAGGTCGGTACGGAGGGTACAGCAGATACAGCCGTTCTGCAAAGCCACCAGACTCTCTTCTTTCTGGCCAACGATGCCGCCTTTCTGTATCAGTTCTGCATCGATATTGATTTCGCCGATGTCGTTCACGATGACGGCAAACTTGATGCCTTCGCGGTTGCTCAGCAGGTAATTGAGCAGGGTTGTTTTTCCGCTTCCCAAATATCCGGTAAGCAGAAGTATAGGTATTTCTTTTGTTTCCATGTGCAAATGTTTTTTTACGTGCCTGCAAAGTTAGTGTTTTTCTGCAAACGGTGTGCGCTTCTTTTTCGCAGAAGCAGGTTTAACTTTCGTTATAGGTCGGTGTCACGTATGTGACAAATTTTCTCTGCCGGAGGGTCTATCTTTGCACCCGTAATCAATAAAACGAATTAAATATGAAGACAATAGACTGGAAGCATACGAGTGTGGGACAAATTGTGGCCGATGATTTTGCAGCGGCAAGTGTGTTCAAGAAATATGGCATTGATTTCTGCTGTCATGGCGAAGTGACGCTGGAAAAGGCCTGTGCCGATTTGGGACTGGCTGTAGAAGAAGTGGAACAGGCATTGCTCCACCAGGGTGAGGCTGGTAACGGACAGATTCCGTTTGCTTCGTGGCCACTGGATCTGCTGATGGATTACATTCTGAAGATACATCATCGGGGAATTCGTGCCCGTGGACCGGAACTGCTGGCGTTGCTGGAGAAGGTGGAACGAGTACACGGTGAGGTGCATCCGGAACTGCATGAATTGAGAGTACTGGTCAGTGAATCATTGGAGGACTTGGAAATGCATCTTCAGAAAGAAGAGAATGTGTTGTTCCCATATCTTTATGAATTGTACGCAGCAAAGGAACAGGGACAGCGTATGGCCCCGATGCATTGCGGTACGATAGCGAATCCTATCCGGGTGATGAAGATGGAACACGAGGGAGAAGGAAACCGTTACCTGCATATCATTCAGTTGACGAATCACTTCTCCGTACCTCAGGACGGTTGTGCCAGCTACCGTCTGCTGATGCAGGAATTGGAAGCGTTTGTGGATGCGTTATTCGAGCATATCCACCTGGAAAACAATCTGCTTTTCCCGCGCTTTGAGGAGATTGAACGAGAAATCGTATGTTGATAGTTTGATATTGGAAAGAATGGATAACAATGTGGCGCATGCAGGAAGGTATGCGCCACATTTCATAAATCAGTAATCAATTTTATCCAAAATCCCTGCTAAGTAAGCAATGGTGACTCCGTAGTTGGTCATGGGAACCTGCTGGGCGCGGGCCCGATCGATGCGGTTCAGCACATACTTGCGGTTGAACATGCAGGCTCCGCAGTGAATAATCAAGTCGTACGGGGCCAGGTCTTCCGGAAAGTCCGTGCCTGATACGATGTCGATTTGCAGGCCTTCACCGATGCGCTTACGGAGCATATTCGGGATTTTCACCCGCCCGATGTCTTCTGTCAGCGGGGCATGTGTACATGCTTCAGCAATCAGCACCCGTGACTCCGGTGTTAGCTGGGCAATGGCATTGGCTCCTTCCATGTAGTAGTCGATGTCGCCTTTGTACTGTGCAAAGAGGACGGAGAAGGAGGTGAGTCGGCTTTCGGCCGGTTTCTTGTCATATACCGTGCGGAACACTTGTGAGTCGGTAATAATCAGCTTCGGCGGACGGGCCAAAGCGGCCAGCATGGCATCGATTTTGTCAGTGGTACAGCTCATCACCAGGCATTTGCGGTCCAGCAGTTCGCGGATGGTTTGTACCTGCGGCAGGATGAGGCGGCCTTTAGGGGCCTGGATGTCCTGTGGCATGACCAGCATGACGGTATCGTTTTCTTCTACCAGCCGACCTACAATGCCTTGTGCCATGGTTTCATCTGGCAGCTTGTTCCGCAGGCTGCGCAGAATGTCGTCCAGACCTTTTCCGGTGAGGGTGCTCACCAACAGAGGAACCGGTCCGCATTGCTGTTCGATGCGGCGCATGGTCTGTTCGGCATCGGACAATAAGTCACATTTGTTCAGTATCCAGATAACAGGCACATTCTTTTCCTTCAACAAGCGCTGCCAGTGCAACTCTTCGTCCAGGCGTTCGTCGGTACAGACCATCAGGGCGATGTCGGTTTTCTCCAGTGCACGTTGTGTCTGTCGGATGCGGAGTTCGCCCAGCTCGCCTTCGTCGTCGAAACCAGCTGTGTCGATGAACACGCAGGGACCGAGACCATGGATTTCCATGGCCTTAAAGACCGGGTCGGTGGTCGTGCCGGGAATATCCGACACAAGGGCTGTATCCTGATGCGTCAGGGCATTGATCAGTGATGATTTTCCGGCATTTCTTTTGCCAAACAGACCGATGTGCAACCGGTTGGCACGGGGAGTATCGTTCATATGTTTAATCAGGCTTTAAGTTCACACATTAGAAACGGAAGTCGCGTTTTCCTTCGGCAATCCGTTCCAGATTTTCCAAAGCTCTTTTGCGGATGGCGGGATTCGGAATCTCTTCCATCTGCTTGCGGATCATGTCTTCAGCCAGTCGGCGTGTTTCGGGCGAAGCGTAGTCGCAGAGGTATTCCTGAAGCGTCATCAAGGCATTGGGGGCACAGCAGTTGGCTATCTGGCCCGTCTTGACCAGCGACATGAAACGGTCGCCCGTACGTCCTTCACGGTAGCAGGCTGTACAGAAACTGGGAATATAGCCCAGTTTCAGCAGCCAGGCCACGATTTCATCCAGACTGCGGTGGTCACTCACATCAAACTGAGCAGAATTTTCTTCCGGCAGTTCTTCGGTAGCATAGCCTCCCACGCTGGTGCGGGAACCACCGCTGATTTGTGACACACCGAGTGCAAGTACCTTCTCGCGTGAACGCTGCGATTCACGTGTAGAAATAATCATACCCGTATAAGGCACACTGATACGGATGACAGCTACAATCTTCTGGAATATCTCGTCGGAGATGGCGTTCTCGAAGGTCGAGGCGTCAATGTCGTCGGCCGAGCAGATACGGGGCACGCTGATGGTGTGCGGGCCTACACCGTACGTCGCTTCCAGATGTTCGGCATGCATCAGCAGTCCCACGAAGTCGTAGCGGTAGGTGTTCAGGCCGAACAATACACCGATACCTACATCATCGATTCCTCCCTGCATGGCGCGGTCCATGGCCTCCGTATGGTAGGCATAGTTGCTCTTCGGACCTCTGGGGTGAAGCTTTTCGTAATTCTCCTTGTGGTACGTTTCCTGGAACAGAATGTAGGTACCGATACCGGCTTCGTGCAGGCGGCGGTAATTCTCTACCGTAGTCGCAGCAATGTTTACATTTACCCGGCGGATGGCTCCGTTCTTGTGCTTGATGCTATAGATGGTCTTTATCGATTCTAGAATGTATTCGATAGGGTTGTGAATCGGATCTTCTCCTGCTTCCAGTGCCAGACGCTTGTGTCCCATGTCCTGCAGGGCGATGACCTCACGACGGATGTCTTCCTGTGTCAGTTTCTTGCGGGCAATGGTCTTGTTCTTAACGTGGTAAGGACAGTAGGTACAACTGTTTACGCAGTAGTTTGACAAGTAGAGTGGGGCAAACATTACGATGCGGTTGCCATAGAATTTCTGTTTGATTTCACGGGCCAGGCGGTAGATTTCCTCCACCAGTTCCGGGTCGTTGCATTCCAATAGTACAGCAGCCTCGCGGTGAGAAAGTCCCTTGCACAGGCGAGCCTTTTCAATGATGGAACGTATCAGTTCCTTGTCCTGGCTTTTGCTTTGGGCATATTCCAGGGTATCGAGAATTTCTTCGTGGCAGATAAATTCTTCTGCCTTTTGAGAATCAATCTTGTACATAGCTGTAATGTAATTTATAGTGTTTTGCCGGGATAATCTCCTCGGCTTTTATCTATTTCGTAACCAATGGCAGCCAGCCGTTGTGCCAGCAGACGCAGTCCTTCGGCAGCTTCTGAGCCCATAGAGGCTTTATTGTCATACAAGGCATAATTCTTTCGCTGTTCCACCGGAGAGAGGTTGGGCATTACTACATTGGCACCTGCCAGTATGCCTTTCTCGCGTCCGTCGGGCGTAAGGCTTGCCAGGGCGGTGGTAGAAGGAATCAATGCCTGCGGATGCATCAGCCGGAAGATGGAAAGCAGCGTGAGTGTCTGCGTGAGACTGCCGGGCGGGCAGGAAGCGAAAGGAGTGTCATGATGAGGCAGGAAAGGACCGATACCAATCATCTGGGGACGGAATTGTTCTATGAAAAGAATGTCCTCCACCAGGTGGTCGACGGTTTGTCCCGGACTTCCCACCATGATGCCGGTTCCCGTCTGGAATCCGATGCGTTTCAAATCGTTCAGACAACGCAAACGGTTGGACAGCGACATGTCTTCAGGGTGCAAGCGACGGTAATGTGCTTCGTTGTGCGTTTCGTGGCGCAACAGATAGCGATTGGCACCTGCTTGAAAAAAACGTTCGTAGGAAAGTGTAGGGCGTTCACCGAGTGAAAGGGTGATGGCTACATCGGGAAATTCGGTTCGTATGGCAGTCACCATTTCCGTTACCCTGTCATCGTTCATGTAGTTATCTTCTCCTCCTTGCAGGACGAAAGTGCGGAATCCCAACTCATATCCATGCCGGCAGCAGGCCAGAATAGTTTCCGCATCCAGTCGGTACCGCTTCAGATGGCGGTTGCTTTTTCGGATGCCGCAGTAGAAACAGTCATTGTGACAACAGTTCCCTATTTCAATAAGTCCACGGATATAGATTCTGTTTCCGAAATGGCTTTGTGCTACGGCACGTGCCTTTTGCATGAGAAAGTCGAGGTCTTCCCCCCGGCACTCCAGCAGAAGGGTACGCAATTCACCGGGAGCCAGTGTCTGCTCCCGGTAAAGGCGTTCAATAAGTTCCCTCATGGGTTTATTCCTGATTATTGTTTTCGTACTTCAAGGTACGTTTCAGCAAGTCTTGGTTCAACTGGCGTTTTCCGGCCACAGGGTCGTTGTGTGCGCTCGGGCCGGTTACACATCCGCCTTCGCAAGCCATCATTTCGATGAACTGTGCATCCACTTTTCCGGTCTTGGCGTAAGCGCGGAGTACACCGATGTTCTTCTTCGTGAAGTCAGAGAACTGCATGATTTTGATACCGTTGGCTTTCGGGCCCAGGTAAGCTTTCACAGCTCCGGCTACACCGCCTGCCTGTGCGAATCCGTGCGCTTCACATACAGATTCGTATGCCACTTTGTACGGGTTGGCCTGTTCCAGTTCAATACCCAAGCCACGGAAAATCGGGTGAAGTTCTTCGAATGTCAGCACGTAATCTACGCATTCGTCGCGCTGTGCTTCTTTTCTTTTAGCGATACACGGGCCGATGAAGACTACCTTCGCATTCGGGTATTTCTTTTTAGCAATGCGAGCCGCGTAATACATCGGAGAACCGGTGCTTGATACGTAAGGCTTCATGTCAGGAATATGCTTGTTCACCAGTTCGATGTACGACGGACAGCAGGAAGTCGTCATGAACTTCTGTCCTTCTTCCAGTTTTTCCAGCAGTTCGTGTGCTTCGTTGCTGGTAGTGTGCATAGCACCTTCAGCCACTTCAATTACATCGGCAAAACCAATTTCTTTCAATGCTCCGTACACTTGTTCGATGGTAGCCTTGAACTGTCCCAATACGGACGGAGCCGGAATGGCAATCACTTGTTCTCCCTTGCGGATAGCTTCCAGTACGTCGAACACCTGTGAGATTTCGAAGATGGCTCCGAACGGGCAGGCATTCAGACATTTTCCACAATAGATACACTTGCTTTCATCGATGTGCTCGATGTAGTGCTCGTCCTTGCTGATGGCTTTCACCGGACAAGCTTCCTCACAAGGCACCGGAATGTAAACGATGGCGTGATACGGACAACTCTTGTGGCAGATACCACAGCTGATGCACTTGTCGTGGTCAATCTGTGCCTGACCAGTCTTCTTGTTAAAGTGTACGGCACCCTTCGGACAGTTCATGTAGCAGCTTCTAGCCACACAACCCCGGCAAAGGTTACTTACTTCATAGTTTACCTGCACGCAAGAAGAGCATGCTTCGTCGATGACACAGAGAATGTTTTCTTTGATTCTTTCCTTGCGTTCCAGTGTCTTGCGGGCATATTCAGAAAGCGGAGTCAGCTCGTCCGTTTCATCGGTCATATCCCAGCCCAGCAGCGGGAGCAACTTATATTTAGTAACGGCACGTTCCTTGTGGATACAGCAGCGTCCTACCGGCTGTGAGCGGCGAGGGCTGATTTCCAAAGGAATGCGGTCAATTTTTTCTACTAATTGATTTTCTTTCCATAAAGCAACCAGGTTTTCCAGCAATTTATGCCGGACAATCATTACGTTGTTTGTAAAAGCCATAATCGAAATAAAAAGGTTTGTTAGTTATTAGTTATCCTAAAATTATAGAGCCCGTGTGCGGTTTACTCTTCCGTTTGTCCCTCGGCAGCTCTCAGAATCAGGGTTGTAGCTCCCAAGGTAATAATAACTCCGTCTTCAATGCGGATTTGGTCTTTCGGTCCTAAAATTTCATTCATCAGGAAAGTTCCTGTGATACTGTCGTTGTCGCGCAGGGTGTAAATGATTTTCCCTTGCTTGTTCTTCTTGACATTGATGTAGCAATGCCGGCGGTCCAGACTCGGGTCATTGCTTTCGATGGGGATGTCGATGTCATTACCTTTGCATCGGCGGCCGATGAGGTTATCTCCCTCATGCAGCGGAAGTACCTGCTTGTAGGCAAATACGTTTTCCACGGCCAGTATGTTGCCGAAATCCTGCATGCCTTCTTTCTCGTCAATTACTTCTTCCTTGCGGTTGGCGGCATTCAGTTTCGATTTTCCGATACGGATGCTGAACTGCTTCTTGCAGTTGTCACAGATAAAAACGAGTGACTGTCCTTCTCCATACTTGGTTTCATCAAACTGGATGAAGTTGTCACATTTGGGGCATCTTACTCTTTTCATTCTGTTTAAAAGGGCGTATTTATTTTGAAGTGAATACCCAGGCATTCTTGAATTCTTCCTGATTGCGCAGCGTCTGCACTTTCTGGTAAGCTTCGCCTGAAGTGGCATAACTATCCAGTGCGATGCGGAAGCGTCCGTTCGATTCAAGCACCTGGCAATTCTTGTATCCTTTCTGCTGGAATTTTTTCAGTTCACGTTGGGCATCGTCCGATGTCGGCAGGCTGGCTACGATGATGTAGGCCGTTTTCTTGCTTGCAGCAGGTTGTGCAGAAGCCGGTTTCGGCTTTTGTGTCGCTTTTGCTTCAGCTTTGGTGGCAGCCGTTTTGGTTACGGCTGTTTTTGCTGCAGGCGCGGCTGCAATCTTTTCTGTCTTCACGGCTACCGGTTTCAGCGTGTTTACGTTGTTACGGACACGCTTTTCGCCCTTCTGTTTCTTTACAGCCTTTTGTGCAACTGCTGCTTTCGGAGTCGTTTGTATGCTGGTGGCTACCGACTGGTTGCGGATGGCATCAAACATACTGATTGAGCCCAGCGAAGCATAATTCGCATCGTCCATGTACGTGTTTTCCACCGGAACGGAGAGCACGAAGAACAAGCATACGGCTGCAGCTATGGCCACTACATTGCGTGTGAAATGGCGCAAGGAGAAATGTCTCTTCGGTTTGCTTGCTGCTTCCTGTATTTCTGGAACTAACGGCTTCGGAGAAGACACAGGCAATGTCTGCAACTGCGGAAGCGTGAAACTTTCCAGCCCGTACAGACTTGGGGTGAAGAAAGATGAGGCTGCCGGTTCAAAGGCATAACCGCCGTTCATATTATAGTAGATTGTACCCACGTTGTGCAGGGTGACCTGACCCTGCTGGTACAATTGGTCTTTTATTTCAGCCACAGTCTTTTCAATCCGGCGGGTTGCATCGGGAAAATCGGTGTTAAAAGCTTGCATGTACGACTGTACCAGCAGCCCATCGTTCATTATCAGTTGCGGATTGAAACCAATGGTGCGGAGGGGCGGCATGAATTCTCCTTTTTGGATGGAGTAGGCAGCCTGCCGTTTGTGGGCAATGAATCCTCCCAAGCCGGGAACGATGACACAATCATTCTCCAGCAATAATACTTCTATATGTTTGGATAGTTCAATCATATTGCAAAAATAATACATTTTTCTCTTATGTGGAGTATCTTTCAACGGGTATTTTTTATACTGATAGGGGTTTAACCAACTCTTCTTTTTCTATCATGTAGTCTGATATATTCATGTGCCCTGTATCGAAACAATTGTAAACGCACGAAGCCCCCGGCACTGCCGAAGGCTCCTGTTTTTTTATTCTCTTATCTCACTTTAACCGCTGGTACAACCTCTTTCAGCAGCAGATTATTTGTCTATTCATGTTCCTTTATAGCATGGCTGCGCACTTACGCACCTGTTTGAGGCGTTCCATAAAAGAAGGGTTGGCAGCCGCCTGTTGCATGTTATATTTCAACTGTAATCGCATTAGCGAATCAGCCGGAATATCAAGGGCAGCTTCAAAAAGCATCGCCGTCTGCGTTGTTACAGGCCGACGACAATTGAGAATGTCATTCAATACCTTATAGGAGATGCCCATCTGCTCTGATAACTTACGCTGCGAAATCTTGCGGTATTCAATTTCTTCTTTCAGTACTTCACCCGGGTGAGTAGGATATGCCGGAGTGAGGTTGTTGGCAATCATCGTCGGATCTATTCCTTGTATCTCAATCATAAGCTGTCTGTTATTTATAATGGTTTGATAAATCTGTTATATTGCATATTGTAGCGATGGTTTCACCTTCTCTTGTCCGTCTGCCCCGTAATGTACATTTCCTTCAAATACTTTTCGTTGAATATTATTTCCATGCTACTCTGTATTGTTCTGAATACAAAGATAATAAATTATCCACAATAATCCACTATAAAAGTGGAAAGATTGTTTCAAAACGCACGAAGCCCCCGGCAGTCACCCCGCCGGAGGCTATTCTCTTATCTCACTTTTCAATAACCGCAGATACAACTGTTATACTTCGGTTATTTATTATCCAATCAGCCAAACTTTTGGGCTGCCTTTTTATTGATTTTGCGTCAATTCAAGTAATGAATTGACGAGATTAATTTGGTATCGCCAACTTTCATTTTCAGCGGTCAGGGCGTCGTTCATGGCATCCTTGGCTCCTGACCAGTTACCGTCCGTCACCTGTGTGGTTCCGCCGGTACCTACCTGGTCTTCACCGATGCCTTGTTCCTGACCGTTGCCTCCCCAGTAGCAGGCGGTGATGATACCGCCACCAAACATGGAGTCCTTGAAGTTCCGTCCCGCCACGCCGCCTGTGGTTCCGTCCGGGCCGCTGACAGTCCCTTTGGCATGGTAGCAGGCAGTCAGGGTGCCTAAATCGTTGCTTCCCGTTACGCCGCCTGTATAGACGGTGCCGCTGCTCTTGCTACCGGTCACGCTGCCCCAGGCATAGCAGGCTTTGAGGGTGCTGGATGAGCCGTTGTTTCCCACTACACCGCCGGCATAACAGGTGCCTATATCGTTACTTACAAGGGTCACGTTGCCCGTGGCATAGCAGGCGGTCAGGGTGGCACCACTATCCGTCAGACCTGCCACGCCGCCGGCTACACCCCCGGCATTCACTGTGGCCGAGGAGCTGCACCCGGTAATGGAACCGCCATTTTGATAGCCTACTACACCACCAACAATGCCGTTCTTACCGCTGCCGCTGACGCTGCCCGACACCGAGCAGTTTTCAATGTTGCCATAGCTCCATCCCGCCACGCCGCCGACATCGCTCGTTTCGTTATCGCTTTCTATCTGTACGCCCTCCAACTTCACGTTCATCACCTTGCCGCCGGAGCCGATGCGGCCGAACAGGCCCGCATATTGGTCACTCGTCGTAACGGTCAGCCCCGTGATGGTCTTGCCGTTGCCGTCGAAGATGCCGGTGTATGCGTTATTGTAGTTTGTGCCTATCGGCGTCCACTCCATATCTGTGAGATTGATGTTTTCAGTCAAAGTAATGTTGATACCGAGATTACCGTTGTTGGCTATGTCTGCCACAGCCTTCAATCCCTCGGCAGTAGTCACGATGTAGTTGCCCTGTCCGTCGTCGGTATATCCCTTGTCCTTATCCAGCGTGATGTCATAGAACTTGCCCGCCTCGGGAGTGATGGCAGCGGAGAGTTCGCGCTCCTCGGTGCCATTCGCCCGCAGCTTGGTTATTATGTAGCCGGGCACCACGTTCGCCTCCCAGCAGGTGACGGCGTTGCCGTTTTCGGTATATTCGCATTTCATCATCTCTATCCAGTCTTCTTGCGAGCCTTGCACTACCGTGCCCTTTTCATAAGTACACTGTGTGTAGGTATAGAGCTGGAGACTCTGCACCTCGCCGAGTGCATCGCCGGTGGGCGTGACGCGCACCTTGGCCAGTTGGTGGGTGAAGGTCAGCGTGACGGGTGTCTGGTAGTCTCCCGTGCCCGAGCCGCCCAGCAGGTAGGCAAGACTTTGGCTTTGGTCGCCGAGGTCGAGGGTGCCGTCCGTGGCGGGGTACCAGGCGCTGACGGTGCGATTGGGTATCGTGTTCGTCCAGTACAGGGGCGTTTCGGCCTTGACGGTGTTGTTGTCCTGCACGGCGTAGGTGCCGACCTCGTCCTTGACGTCTATCTGTACGGCGAACTTGTCGTCCGCGTCAAACTTGCTGCTGTTGCCGTCCGCAATCTCGCTGACGCGCGTCTGCGGTGTGCCCCAGGGCTGCGCCTCGCCGCCCTCCACGCCGAGGGTGATGCGGGCTATCTCAAGGGGGTATTGTCCTTCGGGCAGACGGTTGCCGTCCGCCAGTTCGTCCTTCGTGCAGGCAGCCATGGCAAGTAGCAGCGCGGCTGCGGCAAGAATTACATGGATGGAATGTCTTTTCTTCATATCGGGTTGTTTTTTATTTGTTTTCGTTTTGTGCTGCCGCCGCCTGCGAAGGCGGCCGTCGCACCATACTGTCTATGGGCAGCTCCGGCTTGACGCTTGCGCCGGGGCAGCTGTATGTGGAACTTACAGCGTGATGCTTACATTGTTCGAATCTCCGGGTTCCCACGGGGTAATCTCCGGTTCTTCCACCGTGATGCCCTTGTTGTTGAGCGTTATGTTGTAGGTGTAGGCATAGCCTGCGGAGAACATATTCGCTTTTGGCTTGGATGGATTCGGCAGTGTGGTTGTATAGTCCAGTCCGTTGAAAGACACTTTAAGTTCAAGAGAGGAGTTCACTCCCTGCGGGAGAATGATGACTTGCGAAGTGGTGGCACCGCCCAGCTGCATGGTAATCGGCGATTCGGCGGCTTCGGTTACGGCAGTCGTTCCGGTAGCCGTGTCGAAAGTGCCTTCGTGCTTCAGTCCGTCCAACGTGTAGTCAGCAGGTTCCATTCCGTTGAAAATGAGGCCGTCGCCTGGCTTGAAGGTGAACTTGATGAGACTCATGCGGTGGTGGAAGGAGTTGTCTTCACCGCCTTTGTCGGTTTTGTCGGTGAAGCTCACCTCCGGGCTGCGGGTGCTTCCCTTCGCTCCCGAGGCAAAGAGGAAGTCGATGCCGGGGCCCTGCTTGTCGGCTGCGGTGTTGACGGTCACCGTTCCGCCGTCAGACTGATACGGATAGTAGGCATGGAAGGTATGCGTTTCGGTGTCATTGAAATAGATGGTCGTACCGTCGGTCACGAACTTACCGTTCTCTCTCTTGTAGGGCACGTTGGTGAAGCCTGCGCCGGTGACGCCGATGCGGTCGCCGTCGGTCCAGTCGGTTCCTTCCGAATTGACGCGGGTAGCAGGCGTAATGTCAGCGATAAACTGGGCGGCTACCGGGCCGTCATTCAGGTTCTCGTTGTCGTTGTTGCAGGCGGCAAGTGTCAATGCCAGCGCTGCGAAAGCAAAAAATCTTGTCTTCATTATATTTATAGTCTTTAATTGTTAAATTGCATAGTTACCGTTACATTTCCGCACTGGCATCACCACCTTCTACCGTTTCCCATCCGGTAATTTCGCCCTTGCCTTCTTCCATGCCGACGGGAGTTTCCAGTGTTCCGGTCACACGGTAGGCGGTGGTCATATCGCCGTTAAAGTCCGCAAGGGCTTCCGTCAGGTCGACCTCCGTGCGCTGTGTGCGTCCGCCATCGGTAAAGACGATGTCCAGCACCAGCGTCTGCACGGCTCCCATCGTACCCAGCAGGCGGGCGTCGGCCGTGAGCTTGCTGCCGTCACGGGTGAAGGAGAAGACCGTGGAGGTCGGTTCGCCGATGGTCTGTCCCTTCTCCATATCAAAAATTCCGGCTATGCCGCTGAGGGTGGCGGTCACGCTCTGTATCAGTTCGGGGCGTCCCTGCGTCACTTCCAGTTCCAGTTGCAGGTCACGTACACGCTGCTGCGGAACAGGGTTGACACGCAGCGTGTCGTCAGCTGTTACGGTTATCTCCTGACTGACGGTCTTCAGATAGCCCGGCAGGGGGATTACGGATGCACCGTCCGCACGGCTCTTGCCATCAGGGGCATTGACCCGTGCCATTCGTCCGTCGAAAGTGAAACCTTCCGCACGGTTATAGATTACCATACTGTGTGTTCCCGGATTGAGCAGGTCGGGATTGGTGAATGGCGAACCTGTAATGTCGGCCACTTTCCCGTCCATGTCGAGTACATAGTTATCGTCTGCCGACAGTCCTGTCAGGCTGATGGTGACAGCTCCCTTGTCGGGGTGCGGCGTGTCATAAAGCGTGTCCTTCACGCAGGAAGAGAGCAGCACGGCGGCTGCCATTCCCATCATATTTATATATTGTCTTGCTTTCATATTATATTTTTTTAGACATAAGAACAAAAGAACAAATATTATAGGGTTAACCTCGTTGACCGTCGGTTCAGTCTTTCATTCTTCATTCTTAATTCTTCATTTAATTTTCCATACCAATGTCACACCGGCATTGATGGGGCCCCACCAGTCTTTTGTCTCGTTGCCGCGACGTACTCGCACACCGTCAATGACTTCATATTTCTCATAGTCGGCATTCAGGTAGCCCAAGCCGAGGTTGAAATCAAGATCTAATGCCTTGTTCAGCCGCAGCTGGTAGCCGACAGTGATGCCGCCACCCATCAGGTCGCCCTGCTTGCCTGTTTCGGAGAGCTTGTAGTTGAACTGTCCGGCCTTGAACATAGCACCCAGATACCAGGCTTTCTTCTCACCCATGTAGTAACGCACTTCCGGAGCCACTTCCCAGAGGGCATAGCGGCGGTCTTTGTCGCTCCAGCTCCATGAAGTCCACGAGCCGTTTACGGCAATGCCCCACGACGGGCAGATGCGCCATTCAAGTCCTAAATCGGGTGTCAGGGTAGCCCAGCGCAGCAGGTTGGCACGCAGGGAGAGATGATAATCATTTGTGATTTTGGTTTCCGACGGAGTGTCGGCAAGAGTATTGGGTCGGGCTTCTTCCGCCTTGCGCTGCTCTTCGGCAAGCCGTTCCTGTTCGGCACGCTTCTCGGCTGCCAGTCGTTCAGCTTCCGCCTTGCGTCGTGCTTCTGCTTCCGCATCCGTCGCGGTTGTTTCCTTTACCGGTACCGTCAGGCGCACGGTGACAAAATCACCCTCAGTCGCATGGTTGCGGGTGATGAAATTCTCCTCTTTTATTTCCGCACGGATAATCAGTTCGGATTTCACACGGTTGGCACGGATCTTTGCCGTGGCAAGGTTCTCGGTTTCACTGCCCAGCGAGTTGCAGTAGCCATCGACATAAAGCGGCAGCTTGCCGTCAAGAATTGTGGCTTTGTTTTTTTCGATACACTCCAGCAGGCGGGCAAGCTCCGTGTCATTGCCATTCCAGGGAACATAAAACATATCCTTCTGCGGAACGAACCGGAAGGTGTAGGTCGTGTCTGCTTTCTGCTGCGCAATGACAGGAAAAGTTACCGTCATCAGCCACAGAAACAGGGTAAGAAAAGTGATTTTTTTTCTCATATTTTTATCTATTTTACTAATTCTAATATTACTGAGCGTGTAAAATAAATAAAAAGAGTTTATACAATCTCCCTTTTTTTGATAAAAAAATTGACTTACATACAAAATAGGAAAAAATTGTTGTTTAGGATATTTTTTTTGCTATAGGCAATTTCCCAAAAGCTTGTATTTTCTTGGAGAACGACCAGTTTTTTCTCTGAACCAACTTGTGAGATGGTCGGTTATCTGCCAATAACTTTACTGCATTTTTCTGTTTTTACACTTTTTATTCGTAATTTTGCCGGAGAAAATGTAGAAATTCATTTACGCATGAAAAAAACGGGCTTGGGAATGCTCCTTGGGGGATTAGGAATGCTGGCAGGATGTCTGTCTCCCCAGCAGCATGGAGCAGAAAAGCAGGATGAAAATCAGGAAGTCATACAACGGCTGCAAGGCATCTGGCTGGATGACAACACGGAGGCACCTTTATTCAAAATTCAAGGCGACAGCATTTATTATGCCAGCCAGATTAATGCCCCGATGCCTTTTTCGGTGCACAATGACACGATAACGGTGTACAGTGCCCAGCCCATTCATTATTTCATAGAAGAATGCTTGTCGTACAGCCTGCGTTACCGCACGTCGGTGGGCGAGACGGTGAGCCTGCATAAGGCCGAATCGGATACGTTGTCGTTTGGTACGGTGGTTCCGGTGAAGGTGGTAGAGAACGAGGTGTTTGAAAAAGACTCGGTTATTTTCCATGGAGGAGAGCGCTACAGAGGTTATGCGTACATCAACCCGACCAAGAAGCGGGTGACCCTTGTCAGTATCAATGAAGAAGGTCTTCCGGTGGAAAATATTTACTATGACAATATCATCCACATCTGCGTGTACAAGGGGAAGGAACGTTTGTTCTCCAAAGATATAAATAAGGAAATGTTTGCCCGCGTGGTACCTGCCGATTTTCTGAATAACGCCATTCTGAGCGATATGGACTTTGTGAAGGTGGATGAAAAAGGTTATCGCTACGTGGCTACACTTTGTATCCCTGACGGAGCGGCTTGTTATAATGTCCGGCTGGACGTGAGCAAGGAAGGAAACATCGTTTTCTCTCGCTGAGCGGGAAACTATAATGAAAAAATATCCTCCAGACTGTTTGGGTGAAAATCGCAGTCTGGAGGATATTTTTTATTCTGCCTGCTCTTTGAGCGAACGGTTTACTTGTTCTATGTAGTCGAGGATTTCCTGTCGTCCGGTCTTGTTCTCCGAAGACGAGATGAAATGCGGAGGAAGCTCTTCCCATTGTTCTTTCAGCGTGTCCAGGAAACAGTTTACGCTGGCCTTCGTCTTTCCCACGCTCTGCTTGTCGGCTTTGGTGAAAATCAGGGCGAAGGGGATGCCGTTTTCTCCTAACCACTCGATGAATTCCAGGTCGATGCGCTGCGGTTCCAACCGGCTGTCGATGAGGACGAACAGGCAGGTCATCTGTTCCCGTTCCAGCACGTAGTATTCAATAAGCTTCTGGATTTTCTCCATCATCTTTTTTCCCCGCTGGGCATAGCCGTAGCCCGGAAGGTCTACCAGATACCATTCCTTGTTGATGAGGAAATGGTTGATAAGCAAGGTCTTTCCCGGTGTGGCCGAAGTCATGGCCAGTTTGGGATTCTTGGTCAGCATGTTGATGAGGCTGGATTTTCCCACGTTGGAGCGCCCGATGAAGGCATATTCCGGAAGATGAGTCTGGGGGCACATGTCGGCCCGTGAGTTACTTACAACGAACTCTGCGCTGGTTATGTCCATAGGTTATATCTGTGAGTTGTTTTTTGCAAAGGTAATATAAAAACGGGATTCGGTGGAAGACTTCCTTGAAAATAATCTCCGCGAAATGGAGGCCGGTTCTTGTTTTATCCGTATTTTTGCCATTCGTATTAAAGAAACGATAAGCATGAATCAACAATATCCTTCAGTTTTACTGGAAAAAGCGGTGGGGGAGTTTGCCAAACTTCCCGGCATCGGACGGAAAACGGCCATGCGCCTGGTGCTGCACCTGTTGCGTCAGGATACGGCCACGGTAGAGGCTTTCAGCAGTGCCATTTCTACCTTGAAGAAAGAGGTGAAGTATTGCAAGGTGTGCCACAACATTTCTGATACGGATGTGTGCCGCATCTGTTCCAATCCTTCGCGCGACGTGACCACGGTGTGTGTGGTAGAGAATATACGCGATGTGATGGCGGTAGAGAACACCCAGCAGTATCGCGGGCTGTATCATGTGCTGGGCGGGGTGATTTCGCCCATGGACGGCATCGGGCCTTCCGATTTGGAGATTGAAAGTCTGGTAAACCGTGTGAAAGAAGGTACCGTCAAGGAGGTAATCCTGGCACTGAGTTCTACGATGGAAGGAGATACCACCAACTTCTACATTTTCCGCAAACTGGCGGGCTGCGATGTGAAAATAACCGTCATTGCCCGTGGAATCTCCATCGGTGATGAATTGCAATATACGGATGAGGTGACGCTGGGACGCTCCATTGTGAACCGTGTGGCGTTTACCGGAACTCTTTAAAGATAGAAAGAAATGGAAAAAAGAATGACTCGTCTGCTCCGCGTGCTGGAAGCGGAATTTGCCTTGTTCTGGATACTGGTCGTGGCAGGGTGTGTGTTGTATGAAACGGATGTGTTGCCTCAGGGGAGTATGGTGGGCGATGCACAGGCAGAATACATCTTGCAGACTGTCGGCATTTTGCTGACGGTGTGTCTGATACCCTTGTCACTGCGCATGTTCAGCCTTTCGCTGACGCGCTATGTCCGTCAGTTGTCTTTGCCCGAAGCATTGGTGAGCTACCGCCGCTGGTGTGAAATCCGTCTGGCTATGCTGCTGGCTCCGGCACTGTTTAATCTGACGGTGTACTATACCACGCTCGATGTTACCAGTCTGTTGTGTATGGGCATGCTGCTGGTAGCTTCACTGTTTTGTGTGCCGGGACGCGGCCGCCTGATGCGGGAGCTTGATTTGCAGAAAGACGAACCGGAAAAATGAACACACCATGAAACAGGGAAATATCAGTCTCCGCGCACCCGAGCCGGAAGATTTGGAGGTGATGCTCTCTTTTGAGAACGATGCGGCACTTTGGGAACTGGGTACGGCTACGGGCCCTTATTCCCGCTATCAGATGAAACGTTACATCGCCGAGAGTCAGAATGATTTGTATGCCGACGGGCAACTTCGGTTGATGATAGTGTGCGAGGGCCAGGGAGTGGCCGGTATTGTGGATGTGTTTTCCTTTGATGCGCGTCACAACCGGGCGGAAGTAGGAATTGTAGTGCGGAAAGACTTGCGGGGGCAGGGAGTGGCGCAGGCGGCGCTTTCTCTTTTGGAATCGCACTGCTTCTCTTTGCTGGGGCTCCGGCAATTGTATGCCTATGTGCCGGTGGGGAATGAAGCCAGCCGGAAGCTGTTCACTTCGGCGGGTTACGTTGAATGTGGTATCCTGAAGGACTGGATACGGGTGGGCACTTCTTATCAGGATGTGTGTTTTTTTCAGAAAATCAACGGAATATAGGTCGTTGTAAGAAACTTTAAAACAGGGTTGAAAAAACGCCTTTGCGTTTTAACTTAAACGCCTTTACGTTTTAGGTAAAACGCAAGGGCGTTTTACTTTA